>ENA-OOWV01000492-OOWV01000492.1-human-gut-metagenome-genome-assembly--contig:-NODE-492-length-30776-cov-7.753133_pt1 | contig 30776 bp, 23 predicted proteins | sample MGYA00241584_ERZ501337 | MGnify/ENA primary metagenome ERZ501337 (study PRJEB25962, sample SAMEA2042744) | human gut metagenome | biome: human gut; feature: human-associated habitat; material: faeces... | reverse complement strand
TAAAATAAGTTCAGGATTTTAGTAAAAAGTTTTCCTACAGAAAATTTATGCTATCATATCAAAAACTTTTTGTTGACAATAGACATAAAATAAAGTATAATTAATATACTAATATAGCTAACTACTAAACAAAAAGCGGTTTTAACTCCACCAAAAAATAAACGGAGAATGAAAAAGCGGTTTTAACTCCACCAAAAAATAAACGGAGAATGAAAAAGACAATGGGGATTAGTTTTATCACTAGTTCCCTTTTGTTTTATACTTATAATAAAATATGTTATAAATAGGAGGTGTAATGAATAGAAGAATTAAATTTATATAGAATTGATAAAGAATATGCTAAATTCATTTATAATCAAGATAAAAAAGTTTTAAAAGCATATGATGTAAAAGAGAAAAGACCATTTATTGGAATAATTTTAAAAATAAATAATATAAATTATTTTGCTCCATTAAGCTCTCCAAAAGAAAAACATAAGAAAATGAAAAATAATATTGATTTTTTAAAGATAAACAATGGAAGAGATGGAGTTATAAATTTAAATAATATGATACCAATTCCATATCAATATTATTATAAAATAGATATAAATGATGAAATAAAAAAAGACAAAAAATACGGATTAATTTTAAAATATCAAATAAAATGGTGCAATACTAATTTGGAAAGAATTATTAATAATGCTGAAAAATTATATAATCTAATTATAAATAATAAAGCAAATTTAAGTATAAAGAAAAGATGTTGCAATTTTAAATTTTTAGAAACAAAATTAAATCAATATATTTTAAATCAAGAAAAGAGTGAATAAAATTTTTATAATTCAAGAAAAAATAACAAATCTAATTTATCCCCAAACATGCGGAATATGTGGAAAAATAACCACAAAAACAATATGCCCAAAATGCAATAGAGAACTCAAAAAACAATCAGAAATAAATATATTAACAGAAAACGAAATAGACGAAAACTTCGAAGAAAGATATTTTAATGAACTAATGTACATATTTAAATATGAAGGGCAAATACGTCAATTAATAATAGACTATAAATTTAACGAAAAATCATATATGTACAAAACATTTGTAAATTTTTTGTTAAATAATAAAAAAATATTTGAAAATATAAAAAAATATGATAAAATTATACCAGTTCCAATAAGCAAAAAAAGATATAAAGAAAGAGGATACAACCAAAGTTTACTAATTGCAAAAGAAATAGTAAGACAGATATCAAAAAGAAGATTAGAAACAGACGAAAAAAATACTATAAAAATATCAAAAAAACAAACAAATTTGGAACTTGTGAATAATTGTTTAATAAAAACAAAAAATATAATAGAACAAAGCAAATTAAACAAAGAAGACAGACAACAAAATATACAGGGTGTATACAGCATACAAAATAAAAAAATAATAACAAATAAAAAAATTTTATTAATAGACGACATTTATACAACTGGAAGCACAGTAAATGAATGTAGTAGAATATTACAACAAGCCAATCCTAAAAAAATAGGAATTTTAGTACTAGCAAAAGACTAAGGACAAAAAGAATGGAGTGAGAAAATGGAAGATTTAGTAGAAAGTATATTAGACTATGTAAGGTCAGATTACACAGACTATGCCATAATGTTAAACGGAGAATGGGGAGTTGGAAAAACTCATTTTTGGAATAACAAAATAAAAAAGAAAATTGAATCTATGCAATTGAACGGAAAAAGATATACAACAATATACATGTCATTATATGGAATATCAAACCTAGAAGATATAAGCAAAAAAATATTTATAGAAACAACACAATTAATGGACAAAAACTTAAGAAAATTCATGGAATCAAATGGACAAACAACAATACCAGAATATGCAAAAACTGGATTAGACATGGCAAATTTCTTTGGAGTTACACAAAATGGAGACAAGCTAGATTATGCAGAATTCTTTTCAACAGATGATAAAGTACTATGTTTTGATGACTTAGAAAGAGCAAATGTTGATGTTATCGATATTTTAGGATATATCAACAACTTTGTTGAACATGACCATATAAAAACTATAATAATATGTAATGAAAAAGAACTTTCAACAAAATTAAAAAGTTCAAACATAGAAATGAAAACATTTATAGCAACATACTTGTTAGATAAACAGGGAGAATTAAATACAACAGACAAGCCAATGGTTGAAAAAATTCAAAATAAAATTGAGCATGTTTTTGACAAAGCAAATGATTATGAAAGAATTAAAGAAAAGCTAATAGGTGAAACATTTGAATATGCTCCAAAATTTGATTATATAATAAATGGAATTTTAATGAGATATGAAAGCAACTCTGATTTAATTAGATTTTTGAGAGAAAACACAAGACTGATAATATTAACATTTGAAAGAAGCGGAACAAGAAACTTAAGAATATTAAAACATGCATTAAACGATTTTCAAAAAATATATGAAATGGTAGAAAAAAATTATCCAAATACGAACAATAGGGTAATGCAAACAATGTTAATATTCACAATAGCAATATCATTTGAAATTAAAGCAGGAAAAATAACAAAAGACAAATTTATCAATATAAAAGATAACGAAGAATATAAATCAATATTAGTATCATCAAGAACATTAATGGATAATAGACAATTCTATATAAAAGAATTTGATAGCAATTATTATTATAACTTTAAAGCTGAATACAGATTTTTTAAATTTATAGAGTATTATGTAAGGACAAGAATATTTGATATGAGATTATTTAAAGAAAATATGGAAACAATAAGAAATACAGTCGACACAGATAACTTACCTGGATACAAGAGATTACTTACAGAAGAATACTGGAAAATATCAGATGATGAATTTGATAGAATAATAAAAGAAGTATTAGAAGAGGTAAAAGAAGGAAATCTAGAGTTAATTGATATAGTCAAAATATATGCATATTTTAGCTATTTTTCAAGAAAAGGCTTAATTGATTATGATATTAAAACATTAAAAAGCGTATTCTTCAATGGAATGAATATATCATCATTAAAATCAAAATATTGCAAAAATGTAGAAGAAGAGCTTTCTAAAATTGCAATAGAACAAGTAGAAGAAGATATGGATGACATAGTAAAACATTTCAATAATTTAAATAATCAATTATTAGATAAAATGTACAAGGAAAAAGCGGAAGAAATTTTCAAATGTATACCAATGAAAATGGAGAATTTCTATGAAAAATTTGATAGGGAATGTATGAATATACCAATATTTAAATATTATGATGTATATCAATTATTCCAAAGAATATCTTGCGCAAGTAATGAAGATATTGTTCTAATAAAAGAAAAATTATTAAATAGAGCGGAAAAATATCCAAAAGAAATAGAACCAGAAATGGACAATATAAAACAATTGAAACAAGTAATTGATGAGTATTTGAAAGGAAAAGACCAATCAATAAAAATTGTTATGCTAAAAGAATTTTCTAATAGTTTAGGTTACATTTTGGATAAATATAAAAGTGGATTTTTGCGTAAAAAAGAAGAATGAGACACATGATATTGTCTCATTTTTCAAATTTGATATTACAAATTTAATGAGACAAATTTGTAATATGTTTCATGTGTTACAAAAAAAATTAATAAAAATGTATAAAAATTTCCTCTTTTGAGATAATAAGAATAGACTTGAAATTAAAGGAGGATAAAAATGAAGGCAACTGGAGTAGTAAGAAGAATAGATGATTTAGGAAGAGTGGTAATTCCAAAAGAAATAAGAAAAACTTTAAGAATAAAAGAAGGAGACCCACTTGAAATATTTACTGACAGAGAAGGTCAAGTAATATTAAAAAAATATTCTCCAATAGGAGAATTATCAGAATTTGCAACAGGATATGCAGAAACATTAGCAAAAACAACAGGACATATTGCATGTATAACAGATAAAGACACAATAATAGCTGTATCAGGTGGTTCAAAAAAGGAATTTTTAGAGCAAGATGTAAGCCAAGAACTTGAGAAACTTATGGAAGATAAAGAAGTGTATACAAGTAAAGAAAATAGTGATAAAGCAATGCCAATTACTAAAAATGATACAAATGAAAAGAAAAATAAATCACAAATTGTATATCCTATAATATCTAATGGAGATACAATAGGTACTGTAATATTAATGTCAAAAGATTCAAACACAAAAATGAATGAAGTTGAAAAAAAGGTAGCACAATCTGCTGCAACATTTTTAGCAAGTCAAATGGAAATATAAAAATAAGGTAACATAAGTTAATTTGATTTATAAGTTAACTTAGGCTACCTTTTTATATTTTGATTTTTTAATCCTCTTTTAACATATCTTTCATCTGATAGTCCAACGATATAGTCTATAGATGTATGATAATATTTAGCTAATGTTATTAAATGGTTTATAGGTATAGTTCTATTGCCTTTTTAATATTCAGAATAATACTGTTGTGAAATACCAAGTAGTTGAGCTACATCCTTTTGATATTTGTCATTATCCTCTCTTAAATCTCTAATTCTTCTGAAATTCACTATTAGTTAACCTCCTGATTAAATAATTAAATTTATTGTATCAAAAAACAATACATAAGTTTGCTAATACACAAAAAGTTATGTATTACTACAGAAAAATTACATAGAAAACCCCCTCGAACTAAATTTGGTTCGAGGGGGTTGGAGTTCTAGAATGCTATTGAAATTTTTGAAGAAATTGTTGCTGCCTCAGCATCAATATCAGAAAAGACTCTAACAAACTTTTCTGAATCAAATAAATTTGCAGCCAATCGGTATGCTTCTTTGTTTCGCATAGAGGTTAAAAACTTTTTGTGTCCACAGAAGTCCGCTCTTAACCCTTTCAGGTACATTAAAGCAAGAAATGCTCTAAATCGCTGTTGTGTAGAAAACGGTCCTAATTTTAGAACTGTTTCAAAATTTTTAACCAATTCATCATAAACGGATTTATTTCTAAACCAGTCAAATGGATACATGGTTAATTCCCGTTCATCTGAAGCATCAGCTTTTGGGTTAATAAAGCAAAGCTCAAAAAACATGGTTTCCGCAATTTGCGGAGACAAGTTTTTATTCAATAAAGTGTCAAGTACATTTTCAAGTTTCTTTTGTTCCATTGTTGTATCCTCCATTTATACATTGTTTATAACTAATTACATTTTACATCAATTTACATAAAAAGTCAAATTATACAACCATAAGACATTGATATACAACAAATGTAGTACAAACCAAATAAATTAAAATTAAATTTATCAAAAAGGGTATTCAATTTAAAAAATATATGATAGAATACGCTTAAGAAAAATAAAACTAAGGAGAGTGAAAAAATTGTCAGAAGCAAAATATAAAAGAGTACTTCTAAAACTAAGTGGAGAAGCATTAGCAGGAGAACAAAAAACAGGAGTTAATGTAGAAGTAGTCGGAAAAATATGTGACAAAATAAAAGAAGTAACAGAAATGGGAGTAGAAGTAGGAATAGTAGTAGGAGGAGGAAACTTCTGGAGAGGAAGAAACGGACACCAAATGGAAAGAGCAACAGCAGACTACATGGGAATGTTAGCAACAGCAATGAATGGATTAGCATTGCAAGATGCACTAGAAGCAAGAGGAGTTCATTCAAGAGTTCAAACAGCTATAGAAATGAGAGAAATAGCAGAACCATTCATAATTAGAAAAGCAGAAAAACATTTAGAAAGAGGAAGAGTAGTAATATTTGCATGTGGAACAGGTCATCCTTATTTTACAACAGATACAGCTGCAGTATTAAGAGCAACAGAAATAAATGCAGATATCATTTTACTAGGAAAAGCAATAGATGCAGTATATTCAGCAGACCCTAAATTAGACCCAACAGCAGAAAAATTTGACAAAATATCATACTTAGAAGTATTAGAAAAAGACTTAAAAGTTATGGATTCAACAGCAACAGCATTATGTAGAGATAACAATATTCCATTATTAGTATTTGGAATAGCAGACCCAGAAAATATAGTAAGAGCAGTTAAAGGTGAACACATTGGAACAATAGTAAAATAAGGAGAAAACATGCTAATACTAATATTTATAAATATATTTATAATTGTATGGATATACTCAAAATACTACAATTATTCACAAAACGAAAACATTGAAAAAAAAGAAATAGAAAATATGGAACCAATAATTACAGGATGTATAAATGACAGAGGTTTAAATAATAATTTTGATTTAATATTAGCTGAAATAATAAATCTAAATATCAAAGGCTACATTAAAATAGAGTATGATAGAAATGACATAAATGCATATGATTATACAATTAAACAAAATATTGATATGAATTCAAATGATATAAAAAAATATGAAATAATATTATTAAATTTTCTATTTTCAAAAAAGATGGAAATTACAAAAAAAGAATTAGAAGAAAGATTAATAAATACTTTTAATTCATATAATGTTCAATACAATGATTTACAAGAAGTTTTGCAAAAAGAACTTGTAAAAGAGAATATTATAGATGAAAACAAGCAAAAAGAACTACAAAAAATATCTAAAATATACAAAAAAGAATCAATGATATTAATAATTGTATTATTAATAATAAAAATATTTATATTTAAAAATATTTCATCATTAAGTATTTTAATATATATTGCAGAAAAAATAATATCAAATATACTAATTATAAAATCAAGTAATTACACAGAAAAAGGTGAAAAACTAAAAAAGTATATAAACGAATATAAAAATGAACTATCAACTAAAGAATTTTTAATAGATAAAAAAACAATGAATGAAATTATATTTGAAAAAGAATTTGCAAATTCTTTAGCATTACACATAAATACACAAGCAAAAAGAGTATTTATAGATGATCAAATATCAAAAAATGCTACTAAAAATGCAAAAAAAGTTGCATTAAAGTTTATAATTTTATTAATAATATTTATATTTATAGGAATAATATTGCAACATGCAACAAAATCAATGACAAAAGATGGAATAGTCTGGCTATATATAATGCTAACCATAATTGTAGCATTTTCAGCAGATATAACAAAAATTAGATAGAAGGGAAGAAATATTATGGATTACACAAATATTAAAGAAAAAATGGAAAAATGTATAAATGTATACAATGAAAAATTATCAGAGGTCAGAGCAGGAAGAGCAAACCCTGCAATATTAAACAAAGTAAAAATAGATTACTATGGAACACCAACACCAATAAACCAAGTAGCAGGAGTATCAGTTCCAGAAGCAAGATTAATAGTTATTCAACCATGGGACATGAGCATATTAAAAGAAATTGAAAAAGCAATATTAGCATCAGATATAGGAATTAACCCAAACAATGATGGAAAAGTAATAAGACTTGCATTCCCAGAATTAACAGAAGAAAGAAGAAAAGAATTAGTAAAAGACATCAAAAAAATGGCAGAAGAAGCAAAAGTATCAGTAAGAGCGGTAAGAAGAGACGGAATAGAAACAGCAAAAGCAGAACAAAAAGAAGGAAACATGACAGAAGATGAATTAAAACAAGCTGAAAATGACATACAAAAATTAACTGATAAAAGTGTAGAAGAAATAGACAAAATACTTGAAAATAAAGAAAAAGAAGTAATGTCTATATAATTTGGATAATAAAATAGTAATAATATAAGGAAACAAAAGGATGAGGTTGAAAATTCTTTTCTAACCTCAAAGAGCCTTAGGAAGGACTATATTAAAATGGAATTTAAACAAAATCTAAAAAGGTATCAAGATATAGTAAACGAAGAGCTAGAAAAGTATTTAAGAAAAGAAGAATGTCCAGAAAAAATATTAAACAATTCAATGGAATACAGCTTGATGGCAGGTGGAAAAAGATTAAGACCAATATTAGTACTTGCAACATATGAATTATTCAAAAAAGACTATGAAGAAGCAATGTCATTTGCAATAGCAATAGAAATGGTGCACAACTTTTCACTGATTCATGATGATTTGCCAGAAGTAGATAATGATGATTTTAGACATGGAAAACCAACAAACCACAAGCAATTCAATCATCCAACAGCATTACTTGCAGGAGATGGGCTTCTTAATCAAGCTTATATTGTTATAAGCAATGAAATGTTGTATTCAATAGAAAATCAATATAAAGAAAATTTTCATAGCAGAGCAAGGGCATTTAATGAATTCGCTAAAGCTGTTGATAGAATGATTGTGGGAGAATATTTAGATACTGAATTAGAAGGAAAAGAAATCTCAAAAGAAATGCTAGAATACATACATATAAATAAAACAGGAGCATTACTAAAGCTATGTGTAAGAATGGGAGCAATTTTAGCAAATGCATCTGAAAAAAATATAGAGAAACTAACAATATATGCAGAAAAAATAGGATTAGCATTTCAAATAAAAGATGATATTTTATCTGAAGAAGGCAACCCAGAAATAACTGGCAAACCAGTTGGTAATGACAAAGAAATGGGAAAATGTACATATGTATCATATTATGGATTAGAAGGTGCAAAAAAAGAATTAGATAAAATAACAGAAGATGCAATTAAACAATTAGAAGAGTATGGAGAAAAAGCAGAATTTTTAAAACAACTTGCATTATACATAAAAGATAGAAACAAATAAAATCTGTCAAAAGGGACGCCCTTTTTTGACAGGTAAAGAAAAAATTATGTCAAAAGGAACGCTCCTTTTTGACAGATACAGAATAATTTTAAAAATGTGTTAAAGGAAAAAATATTGACGCAATTTAGGGGGAACAAAATGGAACAAGAAAATTTGCCAAAACATATTGCAATTATAATGGATGGAAATAGAAGATGGGCTAGAAATAAAAATTTGCCAGTAAGTTTAGGACACAAAGAAGGAGCAAAGACACTAGAAAAAATAGTAAGATATGCAAATAAAATTGGAATAAAACATATAACAGTATACGCATTTTCAACAGAAAATTGGAAAAGAACAACAGAAGAAGTAACAGCATTAATGAATTTATTCCAAAGCTATTTAGATGATTATAGTAAAAGAGCAGATTCAGAAAACATAAAAGTAAAAATAATCGGAAACAAAAAAGGCCTATCAGAAAAAATGCAAAAAAGTATAGAAAAATGCATGGAAAGAACAAAAAATAATACTGGAATAACATTTAATATTGCATTAAATTATGGTGGAAGAGATGAAATAATACATGCAGTAAAAAATATTGCAGAAAAAGTAAAAAACAATGAAATAAATATAGAAGATATAACAGAACAAACAATATCAGATAATTTATATACAGCAAATCAACCAGATCCAGATTTACTAATAAGAACAAGTGGAGAAATTAGATTAAGTAACTTCTTGCCATGGCAATTAGTTTATACTGAATTTGTATTTGTAGACAAAATGTGGCCAGATTTTAGTGAAGAAGATTTAGATAATACAATAGAAATTTATCAAAAAAGAAATAGAAAATTTGGAGCAAAATAAAAATTTATAATTTTTATTTTATGATGAACGAGCGAAGCGGGAGATTTGTAAAATGAAAATCGCAAATTTTCATTTTATGATGAACGAAACTAAGTGAAGAGAAAGGAAAAAAATATGGATTTTAAAAGAATAACATCAGGATTTATAGTAGGTCTAGCACTCTTGGTAATATTATTAATACCAAACAATATAATAACATCAATAATATTCACAACAATATCAATAGTAGCAATGCACGAATACTTAAAAGCAATAACAAAAGTATGCAAACCAATAAAATGGGTAGCATACTTAAGTTGCATATTAGTATTAATACCAAGTCTAATACCACAACAACAAATGCAACAAATATTAATATATGCAATACCATGCACAATATTAATATTATTTGCACAAGTAATAGCAACAGACATGAAAACAACATTTAAAGACATGGCATACACACTACTAGGAATATGTTATATACCAACATTCATAATGTTTTTAACAATGATAGACAAAATGCAAAATGGAAAAATACTATTAGGATATATATTTATAGCATCATGGGGAACAGATGTATTTGCATACAGTGTAGGATGCAGATTTGGAAAACACAAATTTAGCAAAGTAAGCCCTAAAAAATCAATAGAAGGATGCGTAGCAGGAACAATAGGAGCAACAGTACTTGCAGTGATATATACACTAATTTTAAACAACAATTTTTCATTTAATTATTCATATTTTGTAGTAGGAATATCAGGAATAGTACTAAGCTTAATAGGACAATTAGGAGACTTTTCAGCATCATGTATAAAAAGATATGTAGATATAAAAGATTATAGTAATTTATTACCAGGACATGGAGGAATGCTAGACAGAATAGACAGTGTGCTATTTATAGCACCATTTGCATATATACTATTCACGATGATTTAAAAAATCGGGATTGAGGGACGTTCCTTAAAATCCCTTCAAAAAGGGAAAAAGGGACATTCCTTTAAAGTTTAAACATTTTTTAGAAAATAAGGAGTGTCACTGAATCCCTAAAAAAAGGGATTTTAAGGAACGTCCCTCAATCCCGTCCCGACAAGGAGGAGTAAATTTGACAATTATAATATCAGCCTTAAAAATAATATTTTTACTTGGATTTCTAATATTAATACATGAAGCAGGACACCTAACAGTTGCAAAACTATGCAAAGTAAAAGTAAATGAATTTGCAATAGGATTTGGACCTACAATATGGAAAAAACAAGGAAAAGAAACAAAATATGCACTAAGATTAATACCACTACGGAGGATTCTGCAGTATGGAAGGAGAAGAAGAGAGGTCAGAAAATGAAGGCTCTTTTTCAAAAGCAAGCATACCAAAAAGAATAGCAATTGTGGTAGCAGGTGCAACTGTAAACATTGTATTTGGTTTGTTAGTATATTTTATTTTAATGTCAACAAGTACAACATATGTAACAAATGAAATAAGTTCAGTGTTAGATGGATATGCAGCACAAGAAATAGGCTTACAACAAAATGATAAAATTGTAGAGTTTAATGGTAAAAAAATAAAAAGCAAATATGACTTAAACAAAGCAATGACAAAAGCAACAGGAACAAATGAATCAGAAAATAGAAGTAATAATAAATCAACACAAAAATATAATGGAGAAGAAATATCACTAAAAATAGAAAGAAACGGTTCAATAGAAGATTACAGAATAAAACCAACAGAAATAAAAAATAAAAATACAGGAATTTATTTAGACCAAAATTGCAAAATAATATCAATTGAAAAAGGAAGCAGTGCAGAAAAATACGGACTAAAAACAAATGATAAAATAACAAAAATAAATAACCAAGAAATAAATGGAGACTACAACAAAATAATAGAACTGATACAAGAAAAAGGTGTTAACACAATGCTTATAACAGTAGACAGAAAAGGCGAAGAAATCTCTGTAGAATTAACACCAGACTATATATCTTCATATTATTTAGGTGTAAATTTAAAACAATCAGAAAATAATTTGATAAATCATATAATATATGGTGGAATAGAAACAAAAGAATTTGCATTTTCAATACTAGACAACATAAAGATGATATTCACAGGGGGAGTAAGTGTAGACCAAATGATGGGACCTGTAGGAATATCGGAAGCTGTTGCCAAAACAAATGGAATTAAAGAATTCATATATATGTTAGCATTAATTTCATTATCACTAGGAGTTACAAACTTATTACCAATACCAGCACTAGATGGTGGAAAAATATTAATACTTCTAATTGAAGCGATTAGAAGAAAACCATTAAATGAAAAAACAGAAATAAATATACAATTAATAGGATTTTCAATTTTAATAGCACTATCATTATATATAACTTATAATGATATCCTAAGAATATTTTAAAAGAGACAAGTGGGATAGTACAGTTTGTCTCAAAAAAGTCAAAAAACTAAAAAATATTCGACAATATATACATAAAAATGAGACAATTTTGAATTATCTCACTTGTCTCAAAAAGGAGAAAGAAATGGGCGATAAAAAGGGAAATATAATATTAGGAATAATACTTGCAATATTGATGGTAATTGCAATAGCAATTGTAATAGTCAACCCAAATAGAGTAGCAACTGTAAATTATGCACGAGGAGAAGAAGAAAACAATAATATTAATAACAATGAACAAACTACATCAAATGCAGAAAAAACAAATCAAAAAGAACTTGAAGACGAAGAAAAACAAACAAGTATGCAAGCAGGAGGAAAATTCTGCAAAATAGGAACAACAGCGGTATTTTATGAAGATAAAAACAAAAGTATATACACATATAATATTGAAGACAAAACTAGCAAAAAAATAGTAGAAGTTCCAAATGGGGCAGATAAAATGTATTTTGATGGAGAAAATGTTTACACAATACCTTCCTATTATAGTGGAAAAGGCATATATAAAATAGACTTAACAGGAAATGTTCAAAAAATTTATGAAGGAGTATCTTTACAATTATGGATTACAGATAACAAAATTTATTTTGTAAATCAAATTGGATATGATAGCATAAATCAAAATCCACAGGGAACACTATGCTCTATGGAAAAAGACGGAAGTAATGTTATAAATATTGCAGAAAAAGTAAAAAATTATTTCTTTGTCCAAAATGATAAAATATATTATACAACTCAAAACAGAAAAATGTATCAAATAAATGTGGATGGAACAAATCAAACTGAATTAGCACAAGGAAGAAAATTTGTATTAAGTGTAACAGACAAATATCTAACATACATTGACTATGCTGAACAAGAAGCAAAACATATATTGAATTTAGAAACTAAAGAAGATGTTTTATTAGGATATTTTGGAGAAGTAAAAAGTTTTGCTGGAAAGACATATGTTAATTCAAGAAGAAGATTAGAAGATGGTTCGTTAGATGAAAAATATACTTTATTAGAAATAAAAGATGATGGAAGTGCTACAGAATTAGGTAATTATGCGGATTTTGGAACCAATTTAAAATATATTATTAATGATAAAGTATATGTTTTAAATCAAAGTGATGGAGCTTTTACAGTTAGCCTAAAAGACGGAGAAAAACAAAATGCAGAGGATTATAATAAGTGTAGATATTATTTAGGTGGTTATGGATATAAAGTAGATGATTCAAACTTAGAAGATGTTAAAGTTGAAAGAGTGGCCCTTTAGAAATAAGTAAGCTATTTGAACAAAGAGAATTAAAGATAACTTAATCTTTGACTCTGCTTTGTTCTTATATTAATATAAAATAAAAAACTCAGTGCTAAATTTGTTCTGAGTTTTTTAAATTATTTATAAATGGAGTTAAAAGTTCTTTTATATCAATATTAAGAGCAATAGAAAGAGCACACAATTCATAATCTCTTACAGTTCGTTGATTATTTTCTATTCTATGTAAACAAGTGATAGGAATATTAATACCAAGTAATAAAAGTTTATTAGAAAGTTGTTCAAAAGACAACTTTTTTTCTTTTCTTTTTTCTCTTAAAATAGGACCAATTATATTTAAATTATTTTCAAATTTTCCAGAGTTATTCATTTCAAAATTCAATCCTTCCGTATGTCATAAAAAAATTTAAACAATTAAATTAATAACTGTAAATTATAACTTATTATTACAATTATAGTAAAAATCAGAAAATAAATATTGACACACGTGTGAAAAAGATATAAAATATAAAATATAAAGTTAAGAGAGTGTAAACTAATCTATGAAAAAATAGATTATGAAAATATTATCAAAAATTTAGAAAAACAGACATTGAAAAGTTAAAAATATACTGTACTTAGGAGAAAACAAAGAATCATCTTTTTCTTTAAAATTTGAATGTATATTTTTAACAATAAAATTAAATAAAAATAAAATTAGTTTACATTACTAGAAAATTTTAGGAGGAATACAAATGAAAATAAAAAAACAAAAAGGAATAACATTAGTTGCCTTAGTCATAACAATAATTATTTTATTATTGCTAGCTGGAATTGCAATAGCAACATTAGGCGGTGAAAACGGAATATTTGCAAAAGTAAAACAAGCAAAAAAAGCACAATTAGAAGCAGAAATGAAAGAACAATTAACAATGGCATTGCAAGAACTGCAAATAGCAAGACAAGGTAATGCAACATTAGATGATGTAACGCAAGATTGGGCAAATAAAGCAATATTAAAAGATTATAGTCCATTATTACAAGAAGACGCGTCATTAAATGGAAAATTGATTATTATGACAAAAAATAAAATAAAAGGAAAATTTTTAATAGACCAAAATTTGAATATAGAGAAAATAGAATATAATACAAGTAGTTTAGAGTTTGAATATACAACTGTTTCAAGAGTAGATAATAAAGTAAAGATAAATATAGTTGTAACAGATAGAATAAATGGAATAAAACAAATAGACTATCCAGAAGGAAATCCATTGAAAGTAGTAGATGGAAAAAAAGAACAAATATCAATTGATTATAATGTGGAATTAGAAAAAGAATATAAATTTGTAATAACAACAGGAGATGGAAACAAAACAGAAAAAATTATAAAGATAGATGATTATTTTTATAATGTAACAAAAGACTTGGGAGAAAGTGCAACAATAAACAATAATGCAACAAAAGCAGCATATAACAAAACATATGAAGCAACAATATCAGCAGAAGGAAATTATGCAATAACAAGTTTAGTAGTAACAATGGGAGAACAAACTGTAACTACAACTGGTGGAAATGAAGTTGATATAAATACTGGAAAAATAAAAATAGAAAAAGTTACTGGAGATATAAATATAAAAGTAACAACAAAAAAATTAGAGATAAAATATACAGCAGTAGCAGTTCATACAAGCAACAGTCCAAGTAATACAAGGTCACTTAACGCAAATTCAGTAGAAGCTGAAACAACATTATATATAAATATAATAGCAAAATTAGGAGAAAATAGTTGTATAGTAGTAGAAAAAACAAATAATAAACAAACAGTGCCATATGCAGTAACAAAAAATGGAAAATATACTTTTATAGTTAGTGGAACATATAACGGAAAGACAATCAGTGAGGAAAAAGAAGTAATAGTAAATCAATATATAACAGTTGGACTTGTACAATATGATGCGGGAGATTGGACTAAAGAGGAGATAGAAGAATTAAAAAATAAAAATTTATATATGATAAACAAAGAAAAAAAAGTAAATGATATTTTTAATTTAAATGATCCAAATAATGGGTTGAATTTCACATTTGGAGGATTTACATATAAAGGAGATACAGCAAATTCAGATGAAATAGATAAAGGAACTATAGCTATTAATAGAAATCAAAGCATAAGTTGTTATATAAGTGGAAATGAGTATAAACCACAATATTCTGGCTGGCAAATACTTGAAAGCAAAGTTGAAGACCAAAAAGTATATGTAAATAAAATAATACATGCAGGATCACCAGAGAACTTTGTATATTGCCAAACACAAGAAAACAATGGTTCTAGAGCAGAATATTTATTATCAAATGGGAAAAAAGAAACTACATGGAATACTCTGAAAGATGGAACAACATTAATTAATTATAGAAATTGGGATATGTATAAAGACAAAAAGTTAAACGAAAAAAATTATATAAAAGACGTGCATATAATGACATATCAAGAAACATTAGATACGACAAAAAGCATTGTATATACAAAAAGTTTTTATTGGTTAGAAACACATTCAAATGACGTCTATAGTTTAATGTATCATTATGGTGATAGTCATGCTTTTGGAGAAGGATACATAACTTATAGTGGTGGAATGCATGCTTGTATTGGAATTAGACCAGTAGTAGAAATGAATGATGGTGTATATATAAAAAGTGGTTCTGGAACAGAAGAAGACCCATATATATTAGGAAAAGACGAATAAAGAAAAACAAAAAAATCAAGAACGAAATTATCTTGATTTTTTTGTTGTATTTGCTTTAATAAAAAGACAAAATGTGATATAGTATGTAAAGAATAACTTATAAAGAATTATCAAAAAAGTAAAATAAAAATATCTATTTATGAACTAAGAGCATAAACAAAACCATCCCCAAAGGAAGATTTTGTATATATAATGAACGGAAAGCAACAAAGTGAGAGGAGAGAAACAAAAAAGGATGTCAGAAAACAAAACAAAAAAAGTAAAAGAAATATTCAGTGACTACGAAACAAAATCAAACATAAAAGAAGCTTATGTAACAGCACTAAACGTAATAAAAAAGACAAATACACTAGGAATAATACTAGAAATAGACGAATACATAGAAGTAAAAGACATATGGTATTTTGAAAAATTCCTAATAGAAAGATTCCACTTCTCAAACATAGACATGACAATCCACTACCAAAAAGACACACAACTAAAATCAATAAAAGAAGAATGGAAAAATATCATATGTTATATGGCACACAAATACCCATTAATGAAGCCAATGTTATTAATGAAAAGTGATGTTGAAATAAATGACAATATAATAAACGTAAAAATGCATATAAGAGGAGCAGACTTTTTAAGGGCAAAGAAAACTGATAAAGAGTTAGAAAATGTAATAAAAAAATTATATGGAAAAGAATATAAAATTGAACTAGAAGAAATTTTGCCACAAGAAGCGGAAATTCAACATGAGAAAAAGTTAAAAGAAATGGAAGAAAATGCAATAAAACAAACAGTTGCATTCATTCCAGAAAACGGAGAAAACTCTGAAAATGGACAACACACTGCAAATACTCAAAATTCTCCAAATTCAGCATCAAATGGAACAAATTCTGTACACAATCAAAATAATTCTCAAAACGAGGTGCCAGAATATAACAACCCAGACTACATGCCACCACAAGACGGAGACTATATTCCAATGGAAGAAATGGGAGCAATGCCAAAAGATATTGAATTAGATAATGCTGTTATAGAAGAACAAAAATACATAATGGGAAAACCATCAAAAGCAAAGGAAAAACTAATTAAAATAAAAGACATAACTGCAAATGATGGTAGAGTAGCACTAGAAGGAAGAGTGTTAACAGTTGAATGTAGAGAAACAAAATCAGGCAAAGGAATGCTTATAATTGACCTATATGATGGAACAGGCACAATGACATGTAAATCATTTGCCAAAGATATCAAAGAAGGAAATGATATAAAAACACAAATAGAACAAGCAAAAGGAATAAAAGTTATAGGAAAAGCAGGACTTGACACATATGCAGGAGATGTAACAGTAATTGCAAACACAATAATTGAAATAGAAAACAATATTCCAGAACTTCCAAAAGAAGATGAAGAAGAAGACACACCATTAATTTTAGGAAAAACAATGAACATAACAGCACCACTTGCAAAAGTTTCAGAACTAGGCCCAGAAGATGGAGCAGTTTCATTAGATGGTGAAATTATCTTTATGGAAGATAGAGAATTAAAATCTGGAAAGACATTATTAAGTTTTGATTTATATGATGGAACAAGTACACTTACATGTAAAGCATTCCTAGAAAAAGGAAAAGCTAAAAAAATAATAAAAAGAATGGGTAGTGTAAAAGGTATAAAAATTGAAGGAAATGCACAAATGGACTCATTCTCAGGTGAACTTACTGTTATGGCAAATACTATTGTAGAAAGTACAGGTGTAAAAAAAGAAGTAAGACAAGACAACGCAGAAGTAAAAAGAGTAGAATTACACATGCACACTAAAATGAGCCAAATGGATGCAGTAACATCAGCAACAGATTTGATAAAAAGAGCAATGAAATGGGGAATGAAATCAATAGCGATAACAGACCATGGAGTTGCACAAGCATTCCCAGAAGCATATCACCTTGTTGGCGACGACAACCCTGATATCAAAGTAATATATGGTGTAGAAGCATATTTAGCACCAGACAATACAAAATCAATTTACAATGGAAAAGGACAAAACATAGATGCAACATATTGTGTACTTGACCTAGAAACAACAGGATTTTCTGCAACAAATGATAGAATTACAGAAATAGGAATAATGAAAGTCAAAAATAAAGAAGTTATAGACGAATTTAGTTGCTTTGTAAATCCAGAAAGACACATCCCAGAAAGAGTTACAGAAGTTACAAACATATCAGATGATATGGTAAAAGATGCAGAAACAATTGAAAAAGTATTCCCTAAAATGTTGGAATTTTTAGGCGACCAAAATGAAACTGTAATAGTAGCCCATAATGCGAATTTCGATGTTGGTTTCTTAAAACAAAATGCAAAAAGATTAGGATATGACTTTGATTATTCATACTTAGATACATTAAGTTTGGCAAAAGATTTATTCCCAGATTACAAGAAATATAAATTAGGAAAAATTGCAGAAAACTTAGGAATCAAAGTAGAAGTAGCACATAGAGCTTTAGACGATGTTGATACAACAGTTAAAGTATTTAATGTAATGATAGATATGTTAAAAGAAAGAGGAGCAAAGAAACTAGAAGATATAGACCAAGTTGCAGCAGACCCAGCAGCAAAAGCAGAAGAATACAAAAAATTAAAAACATATCATGCTATAATTTTAGCAAAAAACTATGTAGGATTACGAAATTTATATAGATTAATTTCACTATCACATGTTAATTATTTTTATAGAAAACCTAGAATATTAAAAAGCTTATACAAAAAATATTCAGAAGGTTTAATACTTGGAAGTGCGTGTGAAGCAGGTGAACTATATCAAGCAATAGAACAAGGACGTCCAGATGAAGAAATTGAAGCAATTGCAAATGATTATGATTACTTAGAAATTCAACCAACAGGAAATAATCAATTCTTGATTAGAAATGGAATTGTAAGAGATGTTGAAGATTTAAGAGATATCAACAGAAAAATTGTTGCATTAGGAGAAAAGCTAAATAAACTAGTTGTTGCAACATGTGATGTTCACTTTATGGACCCACAAGATGAAATTTATAGAAGAATATTAGAAGCGGGACAAAAATATGATGATGCAGATAATCAAGCACCATTATATTTAAGAACAACAGAAGAAATGCTTGAAGAATTCAGTTATTTAGGCGAAGAAAAAGCATATGAAGTAGTTGTAACAAACACAAATAAAATATCAGATATGTGTGAGCAAATAAGCCCAATATCACCAGAAAAATGTCCACCACATATTCCAGGATGTGAAGAAGATATCAAAAATATTGCTTACAAAAAAGCACACGAATTATATGGAGACCCACTACCAAAAATAGTACAAGACAGACTTGACAAAGAGTTAGACTCAATTATAAGCAATGGATATTCAGTTATGTACATAATTGCACAAAAATTGGTATGGAAATCAAATGAAGATGGATATATAGTTGGTTCCAGAGGTTCAGTAGGTTCATCTTTAGCGGCATTTATGACAGGTATAACAGAAGTTAATTCACTACAGCCACACTACCGTTGCCCAAACTGTAAGTATTCAGAATTTGAGGATTACGGAGTAGGAAACGGATTTGACTTACCAGATAAAGACTGTCCAAAATGTGGACATAAACTAACAAAAGACGGAATGGACATACCATTTGAAACATTCTTAGGATTTAATGGAGACAAAGAACCAGATATAGACTTAAACTTCTCAGGTGAATATCAAGCAAAAGCACATAAATACACAGAAGTAATATTTGGAAAAGGAACAACATTTAAAGCTGGAACAGTTGGTACAGTAGCAGAAAAAACAGCATACGGGTATGTCAAAGGATATTATGAAGATAGAGGAATTCCTATGAATAGAGCAGAAATTCAAAGACTATCACAAGGATGTACAGGAATAAAAAGAACAACAGGCCAGCACCCAGGTGGAATTATAGTTGTACCAAAAGGAAGAGAAATATATGAATTTACACCAGTACAACACCCTGCAGATGACCCAAATTCAGACATAATAACAACACACTTTGATTATCACTCAATAGATGGAAACTTGTTAAAACTAGATATACTAGGACACGATGATCCGACAGTAATTCGTATGTTACAAGACTTAACAGGAATAAAACCAACAGATGTACCACTAGATGATAAAGAAACAATGTCAATATTTAATTCAACAGAAGCATTAGGAGTAACACCAGAGCAAATTCACTCACAAGTAGGAACATATGGAATACCTGAATATGGAACGAAATTTGCCAGAGGCATGCTTTTGGACACAAAACCAACAACCTTTGATGAATTAATACGTTTATCAGGTTTATCACATGGTACAGACGTATGGCTAGGAAATGCCCAAACATTAATTGAACAAGGGGTAGTAACACTTCAAGAAGCAATATGTTGTCGTGACGATATTATGATTTACCTAATCAAAAAAGGATTACCACCAGACAAATCATTCAAAATAATGGAAGCAGTTCGTAAAGGAAAAGTAGCAAAAGGAAAAGAACCAAAATGGAAAGACGAATACATTCCATTAATGAAAGAACATGATGTACCAGACTGGTATATCAAATCATGTGAAAAAATAAAATACATGTTCCCCAAAGCCCATGCAGCGGCATATGTTACAAATGCCTTTAGAATTGCATGGTTCAAAGTACACATACCACTAGCATATTATGCAGCATATTTCTCAATAAGAGCAAAAGCATTTGATGCAAGTTGTATGATATTTGGAAAAGAAAAAGTAAAAAACAAAATGAAAGAAATAGAAATGAAAAACCAAAAGAAAGAAGCAACAAAAGCTGAATTAGACATGTATGATGACTTAGAAATTGTATTAGAAATGTATGAAAGAGGATTTGAATTTTTGCCAGTAGACTTATATGAATCTGAAGCAACAAGATTCAAAGTACAAGACAACAAATTAAGACCACCTTTAAATAGTATACCAGGTTTTGGTGGTGTTGCTGCACAAGGTATTGTAGAAGCTAGAAAAGATGGTAAATTCATGTCAATAGATGACTTAAAAATAAGAGCTAAAATAGGTGCTTCAGGTGCAGATTTGCTTAAAGAATTTGGTTGCTTAGAGGGTATGAGTCAAAGTAATCAATTGAGCCTGTTTGGGTAAGAAAAAAGAGAGGGATTGAGGGACGTTCCTTGAAATCCCTTTTAAAAGGGAAAAAGGGACACTCCTTAAAAAATATCCTTTTGGAAAAAGAAAGGTTAAAAAAATGAAAAAATATTTTGAAAGTTTAAAAGAACCAATAAAAGAATATTTTGATATATTATCACCAGAAAAGCCAGACTTTTTAGAAGAATATATCAATACGCCAGAAATGCAAAAACAAGCAGGAATAAGTGTATCTTGTGGAACATGTTATTCAAAACTATTTCCAGAAATTACACTATGGTACTCAAGTTTAGACCATAGTGTAGCAGTTGCACTAATTATATGGAACTTTACAAAAGATAAAAAACTAACACTTGCAGGATTATTCCATGATATTGCAACACCAGCATTTAAACATGTTATAGACTTTTTAAATGGCGATTATGAAAAACAAGAATCAACAGAAGAACTAACAACAAAAATTATTAGTGAATCTAAAGAAATAATGAGTTTGTTAAATAGAGATGGTATAAAAATTGAAGAAATAAATGATTATCATAAATACCCAATTGCAGACAATGACACACCTATGCTTTCAAGCGACAGACTTGAATATACACTTTCAAATGGATTTGGAGTAAGAAGAGAATTATGGAATTTAGATGAAGTAAAAGAAATATATGAAAGTATAGAAATACAAAAGAATGAAAAAGAAATAGAAGAACTAGGATTTAAAGACAAAGAAATAGCTGAAAAATTTGTTAAAAATATGAGCATTTTATCAAGATCTTATATGGATAGTAGGACGAAAATATCAATGCAATTATTAGCAGATATTATAAAAAAAATGTATGATCAAAATCTAATTACAAAAAATGATTTATATAATTTATCTGAAAAAGAAATAATGGAAAAAATAGAAAATTGCAAGTATAATGATATTGCACAAAAATTTAATGAATGGAGAAATACAGAAAGAGCATATGAAAGTGATACAGTTATAAAAAACAGATACTGTAAAGAAATAAAAACAAAAAGAAGATATATAAATCCATTGGTTAGAGATGAAAATAAATATACAAGAATAAATCAAATTTCTAAAAAAGCAAAAGAAGATATTGAAAGTTGTTTAAAATTTGAAACAAAAAAATATGCTTATCTTGATTTTGAATTTTAATGGAGGGGAAAATGCAAGATTTACAAAATATATTCACAACCAAAAACATAATAATATACTTTATAATAATAAATATAATAGGCTTTCTAATAATGTACATAGACAAACAAAAGGCTAAAAAAGGAAAATGGAGAATACCAGAAAAAACACTATTTATAATAACAGCATTAGGAGGAGGAATAGGAACAATTGCAGGAATGTACACATTTAGACACAAAACACAAAAAATAGCTTTTGTTATAGGCTTTCCAGTAATAACAATATTAGAAATAATATGTATTATTTATTTTACCGTAATAAAATAGTATCAATAACAAAGTGATATAGTAGATAATATAAAAAAATATCAAATTTATGTATAGTAAAAAATAATAAAAACTATGAAATGAGCAATATAAAGCCATTTCATAGTTTTTTGAAATTCACCATAAATTAAATACAGAGTACACATAAAATTATAAAGCAAATTGTTAATAATTGGAAATTAAAGTTATGCACAATTTGATGTGTATAACTTTATATGATAAAGTACCGATTTTGAGTTATTCACAAAGTTATCCACAGTTTCCACATAACAAATAAAACAAAAAATGTAAAAATAATGTAAACAAACAAGGAAACATAATACAATAAAGGTGACATAATTGCAAAAATATACAAAAAAATCAAAATCATACAACAAAATATCTTATTATTAATATTATATTAATAGGAAGATGTTATGTTTCAGTAAGAATAATGCTTGAAAATATCATTCACAAGTATTTTCAAACATTGTCTCTAACAAATTTAAGCATAAATATAAAATATTGATGAAAAAAATCATAAACGATTTAGAATCAATAATATTAGAAGGTGTAAAAATGTTTAGAAGAATAAGATATATGATAGAAAAAAACTTTGAATTAAAAAGAAATTTTGATAATAAAAAAGACATAAGAAAAGAAGAAATAAATCAATATATAAAACAAGGAGCAATACTTATAGATGTTCGTAGTCCACAAGAATATAGAGAGGGACACTTAGACGGTGCAATATCAATACCAGATTATCAAATTAGAAGAACAATCACAAGGAAAATTATAAATAAAGAACAAATAATTGTAGTATATTGTTCTACAGGACATAGAAGCCAAGAAGCACAAAGAATTTTAGAAAATATAGGATATACAAATGTTTATAATGTATATGAAGGAATAATAATATAAAACACCTAATGTACAATGCACATTAGGTGTTTTGGGGTTATGATTATTTCTTCTTTTCATAGCCACAAATTGTTAAAGGAGAATAAGAATATATCTCCGTAGTTCCAGAATAAAAACCTGGAGCCAAATTATTAAGGTTAACAGTCTTTTGGACATTAGCATCAAGTTTTAACAAATTTACTTTAATAAAACCTGATGTATCACCATCCTTTGTATGAATTACAAAGGATACAAAACAGGATTTATTACTGCTTAGATCGATTTTATCCGCATAACATTTAAACTCAATATTTGAGTCAGATTTGGAATAGAGAGAAGAATCAAACTGTGAATTGCCATAAACAAATGTATCAGTTACTATAACATCAGTTATTTTTGCTTTATCAGAATACTTGAGCATTGATAAATCGTCTAGTGAAAATATTCTTTTTTCACCAGCAGTAAGTTCAATTGGACCATATTGATTTTCTGACTTAGAGTCATTATCAGTTACCGAAAAGTTGAAATTTATATAACAAGAAGTTGGACTAAAAAAAGACACTTTCTTGTTAGAATATTCAACCGCTATTGAAGTCATTATTTGAGTTTTCTCAAGAGCTTCTTCAGTATCTGATGACGTTTGAGTTTCTGATGCAGATGCAGTTTCTGTTTCAGTTGTCAATTGAGTATTGCGATTGAGATTAGCAGTCTTTATAGCGAAAAAAACTGCTACCAAAATAGCTAATACTATAACTATATGCTGTGTTGAAAACCGTTTTCCTTTTGAATTTTTCATTATGATATCCTCCTTTTAATACGGTTTAGACAATATTGCCTGCAGAATATATAATACCACGATTAACATAAAATGTCAAATAAATTTGATTATAACAAAACTATTGTGATTTTTTTTGTATTATGTTAAAATGTAAAAAATAAAAAAGTCAAAATAACAACCATTTTGACCAAAACAGGATATGTGCCTTTAGGAGGGAATAAGAAAAAATGAATAAAAGACAAGAACATATAAGAAACTTCAGCATAATAGCACACATAGACCATGGAAAATCAACACTAGCAGACAGAATGATAGAAATGACAGGAGTACTATCAAAAAGAGAAATGGAGAGCCAAGTGTTAGACAACATGGAAATAGAAAAAGAAAGAGGAATCACAATAAAATCACAAGCAGTAAGAATGATATACAAAGCAAAAAATGGTGAAGAATACGAATTCAATTTGATAGATACGCCAGGTCATGTAGACTTCAACTACGAAGTATCAAGAAGTTTAGCAGCATGTGATGGAGCAATACTAGTAGTAGACTCAAGTCAAGGAGTTGAAGCACAAACTTTAGCAAATGTATATCTAGCAATAGACAATAATCTAGAAATATTGCCAGTAATAAACAAAATAGACTTACCAAATGCAAGACCAGACGAAGTAAAAAAAGAAATTGAAGATATAATAGGAATCCCTGCAGAAGACGCACCATGTATATCAGCAAAATCAGGATTAAATGTAGAAGAAGTTTTAGAAAGAATTGTAACAGACTTGCCAGCACCAAAAGGTGACGAAAATGCCAAAACAACTTGCTTAATATTTGACTCATATTATGATAATTACAAAGGTGCAGTAGCATATGTAAGAGTAATGGACGGAAAAGTAAAAGCAGGTGACGAAATAAGACTGATGGCAACAAAAAAGGTATACACAGTTGCAGAAGTAGGATATTTTGTGCCAGGATCATACATGCCTGCAAATGAAATAAAAGCAGGAGAAGTTGGATATATTGCAGCAAGTATAAAAAGTTTATCAGACATACATGTTGGAGACACAGTAACTTTAAATGATAATCCAGCGGACAAGCCATTAAAAGGATACAAAAAAGTAACACCAATGGTATATTGTGGACTTTATCCAATAGATGGAAGTGAATACGAAAACCTAAAAGTAGCATTAGAAAAACTACAATTAAATGATGCTGCTCTAGAATATGAACCAGAAACATCAGCAGCATTAGGCTTTGGATTTAGATGCGGATTTTTAGGATTACTTCATCTAGAAATAATTGAAGAAAGATTAGACAGAGAATTTGACTTAGGATTAATTACAACAGCACCATCAGTTATATACAAAGTTCACAAAACAACAGGAGAAGTTGAAGAAATATATAATCCAACAGAATTACCAACACCACAAGAAATATCATATATAGAAGAACCATTTGTAACAGCAAACATACTAACACCAAAAGAATATGTAGGAAACATTATGGAAATATGTCAAAATAGACGTGGAGTTTATATAGACATGAAATACCTTGACGAAAACAGAGTAACATTAGTATATGAAATGCCATTAAATGAAATAATATATGATTTCTTTGATAATTTAAAATCAAAAACAAAAGGATATGCATCATTTGACTACGAATTCAAAGAATATAGAAGGTCAAATTTAGTAAAACTAGACATCCATATAAATGGAGAACCAGTTGATGCCCTTTCATTTATAGTACACAAAGATAGCGCATATACAAGAGGAAAGAAAATGGTAGAAAAATTAAAAACAGTAATACCAAGAAAATTATTTACAATACCAATTCAAGCAGTAATTGGAGGACAAATTATAGCTAGAGAAACAATATCAGCAATGAGAAAAGACGTACTTGCAAAATGCTATGGTGGAGATGTTACTAGAAAGAAGAAACTTCTTGAAAAGCAAAAAAGAGGTAAAAAGAAAATGCGTGAAATTGGTAATGTTGAAGTACCACAAGAAGCATTTTTATCAGTGCTTAAATTAGATGATGAATAAAATGTTCTTTTTGGGACATCGGTTCTAAAAGAGACATTTGACAGACGAAATTTTTGAAAAAATTTTGAATGACGATGAGAGAATGGAGTGAACGAAAGTAATGAAAAATAATTATAATCAAAAAAATAATAAAAAAATTCAAAAAGAAAATTATGAAAAAAAAGAAGAAAAAAATTATGATGACCAAGTAGAAGGAAGAAACTCAGTATTAGAGCTATTAGAAAGCGGAAAAGACATCAACAAAATATTTATAACAAAAGGAGAACGACACGGTTCAATCAACAAAATAATAGCAATAGCAAAAGAAAAAGGAATAATAATAGTAGAAAAAGATAAAAGGCAAATGGACGAAATGGCACAAAATCAAAATTACCAAGGAGTCATTGCAATAGTGCCACCATTTGAATATTGTGAAATAGAAGATATTATAGACTATGCAAAAGAAAAAAATGAAGACCCATTTGTATTAATTTTAGATGGAATAGAAGACCCACACAATTTAGGCTCAATAATAAGAACTGCAGAAACAGCAGGAGTTCATGGAGTAATAATACCTAAAAGAAGAGCTGCGGCAGTAAACAGCACAGTAAATAAAACATCAGCAGGAGCAGTAGAACACATGCATATTACAAGAGTTACAAATATTTCAGATGCAATTCAAAAACTAAAAGATGCTGGTCTATGGATATGTGGAACAGACATAAACACAGAAAAATACTATTATGACCAAGATTTAACAGGACCATTGGGCATTGTTATAGGAAATGAAGGAAACGGAATGAGTGATAAAGTAAGAAAAAATTGTGACTTTTTAGTAAAGATTCCAATGAAGGGAAAAGTAACATCATTAAATGCCTCTGTATCAACAGGTATAGTTATATATGAAGCTGTTGAACAAAAATTAAGAAAAACTATTGATTAAAAAATCAAAAAAATATATAATAAAAATGTACTAAAATTAGTATATAGGAGGAAAAAATATGATGGCAAGAAAAGCAAGAATAACATTAATAGTTATATCAATAATTATAATAATATTGATAATTACAGGAATTCTAGCATTTTTATATTTAAAAACAGACACATTTAAATCAAATGAAGAATTATTTGCGAAATATCTTATGAAAGGTTTTGATGCAATTGACATTGTAAAAAATGAAGATACATTAGGAATCGAAAATACTTTAGAAACAAATAAATATACATCAGAATTAAAGGGAAGTGTTGAATACACAACAAATAAGGGAACAGACAGTGAAGATAAGAATAGTTCAATAAATCAAATTGGACTAAATGTAAAAAGTAATATAGATAAAGCAAATAATTATAAATATCAAAATATATCAATAGGCTCAGAAAATGAAAATTATATAGGATTAGAATATCTAAAAGAAAATGAAAATTATGGTATAAGATTAAAAGATGTTAAACAATTTATTTCTAACAATGACAGTGAAGAAAAACTATTAAAAGATATAGGAATACAAAACTTTAACATAATAACATCAGATATAGATATAAATTCTATATTGAATTTTAGTGAGCAAGAAAAACAAACATTGATGAACACATATGCAGGAACGATAAGAGCAAATGTATCAAAAAATAAATTCTATAAACAATCAAATACATTAATAACAATGAGTAATGGAGATACTCAAACAAATGCATATTACATAAAAATGACAATTGAAGAATATAATAATTTATACATAAAAATACTTGAAAAATTAGAAAAAGATGAAATTATCTTATCAAGAATAGATTTAATAGAAAAAGTAATAAAACAAAAATATCCAGATTATACATCAGATAATAGTATGAAAGACACATTTGTAAAAAATATAGAAGATAAAATAAAAAATATCCAAAATAATAACATAGGGAGCGATGAAGTTAAAATTACAGTATATGAAAATAAAGGAAATACTGTAAGATTTGCAGTAGAAAAACCAACTGAAAAATTATTGATTGATAGGATAAATGATACAGAAGTTAAGATTGATATATCAGAATTAGGATATGAAACGAAAGAAAAAACTATTAAAATAGAAAAAAATAATAAAGAAACAGAAAATCAATTAACAGTTGAATATGAAAACAAGAAGAATGATGAAGTTTTAAAAAATATTCAATTAGAATGTGATCAAAGTTTAGATAATGATAAAATAAATAAAAAAATAAAATTATTAATATCAAATAAAAAGTATGAAGGAATATTGAATTTAGAGGACAATATTAAATTAGTTCAAAACTTTGAAAATGAAGTGAATTTTGATAATGATAATATTGGAATTAGTACTATAAATGATGAACAGGCAAACATGATAGTAGGTGTATTGAAAGAAAATATACAAGAACAATTTGATAACTTATATGCAGTTGCAAGTAAAAATGAATATAAAGAAATGCTACAAAATTTAGAAGTTATAGGAAAAGATTCTATCCAAATATCAGAAAATGGAGAGGTTACAGATACTGAAAGAAAAAGATTTAACTCACAGTTTGAATTTTTTGCAAGTGAAAATTTGACATCAGATAATATAAAAGAATTAATAAGCACAGCCAAAAATAATTTAAGCGATATAAAAGTTGCTTTAAAAAATGGTGAAGTTCAAGATTTAGACATAGATAAAATAGACTCTTCTGAAGATTCTGAAGATTATAAAAAGGAAATTTTAGGAATAGTATTTTATATAAAACCAAATTCTAATAATGATAATAAAGTTGATAACATTACAAAATTTATTGATGAATATGTAAATAATGAAAAATATACAGTTACTTTAGAATATGATAGCAATGGGTTAGTAAAAACTGTTAATGCCAAAATTCAAGATGAAAATTAAATGGAAATAATTAGAAAAGCAAATTGGATAATAATATCAAGTTTGCTTTTTTATATATTAGGAAAGTTATGCAATTTTATTAATATATAAAATTACATTGCACACTAATTATTTTAAAGAAAATATGAATTATAACAAAAAATTCAAAAAATTATAGAGCAATTGCTTATGAATAAAGGAATACATAGAATTACCAAAAAATACCAGCAAAAAAATAGAAAAAATGTATTGACTTTAATAAGAAAAGGTGATAAGATAATATCCAGTTCACGAGATAAGAATTACGTGAACTAAAATATGTAAAATTCTTGATATAACACATAAAAATTTGATAAAAAATTATAACAAAAAAGTTTTTTAAAAAAATTTTAAAAAAGTGTTGACAAAGAAAAAAACATATTGTATAATACAAATCGTTCACCGCGAGGGAGAACGAAAAGTACATTGAAAAGTAAACAGTAAATCCTTTAGAGAATAAACCGAAGCGGTATGATTTTTAAACCTAAAAATCAGTACCGAAAAAGTAAAATTTTTTAAAAGTTTTTAATTCAATAAAAAGCAAGAAGTTTAAGAGCTTGATAAAACACTTAAGTTTAGATTTATAACATTCAAAAGAATGGAATATAAATACCACAAACAAGAGAGTTTGATCCTGGCTCAGGATAAACGCTGGCGGCGCACATAAGACATGCAAGTCGAACGGAAGTCGTTGTAATGATATAGACATGGACGGAGAACTTGTTCAAAGGAAGTGAAAGTTGACTTACAACAATGGCTTTAGTGGCGGACTGGTGAGTAACACGTAAGCAACCTGCCTATCAGAGGGGAACAACAGTTAGAAATGACTGCTAATACCGCATATGCCTAAGTATCACATGATACAATAGGGAAAGGAGCAATCTGCTGATAGATGGGCTTGCGTCTGATTAGATAGTTGGTGGGGTAACGGCCTACCAAGTCGACGATCAGTAGCCGGACTGAGAGGTTGAACGGCCACATTGGGACTGAGATACGGCCCAGACTCCTACGGGAGGCAGCAGTCGGGAATATTGCGCAATGGAGGAAACTCTGACGCAGTGACGCCGCGTGCAGGAAGAAGGTTTTCGGATTGTAAACTGCTTTAGACAGGGAAGAATAAAGACAGTACCTGTAGAATAAGCTCCGGCTAACTACGTGCCAGCAGCCGCGGTAATACGTAGGGAGCAAGCGTTATCCGGATTTATTGGGCGTAAAGCGCGCGTAGGCGGCTTGTTAAGCAAGATCTCAAATCTGGGGGCTCAACCTCCAGCCGGATTTTGAACTGGCAGGCTCGAGTTTGGTAGAGGAAAGTGGAATTCCCAGTGTAGCGGTGAAATGCGCAGATATTGGGAAGAACACCGATGGCGAAGGCAGCTTTCTGGGCCATAACTGACGCTGAGGTGCGAAAGCTAGGGGAGCAAACAGGATTAGATACCCTGGTAGTCCTAGCCGTAAACGATGGGCACTAGGTGTGGGGAGACATTCTTTCCGTGCCGCAGCTAACGCATTAAGTGCCCCGCCTGGGGAGTACGGCCGCAAGGCTAAAACTCAAAGGAATTGACGGGGGCCCGCACAAGCAGCGGAGCATGTGGCTTAATTCGAAGCAACGCGAAGAACCTTACCAGGGCTTGACATATGGGTGAAGCGGGGGAGACCCCGTGGCCGAGAGGAGCCCATACAGGTGGTGCATGGCTGTCGTCAGCTCGTGTCGTGAGATGTTGGGTTAAGTCCC
>ENA-OOWV01000483-OOWV01000483.1-human-gut-metagenome-genome-assembly--contig:-NODE-483-length-30919-cov-2.429692_pt1 | contig 30919 bp, 20 predicted proteins | sample MGYA00241584_ERZ501337 | MGnify/ENA primary metagenome ERZ501337 (study PRJEB25962, sample SAMEA2042744) | human gut metagenome | biome: human gut; feature: human-associated habitat; material: faeces... | reverse complement strand
ACGTCCCTGTGTCGACTTTCCACTCATATATGGTTTGTTCTCCCTGAAGTACAACTTTGGCAAGACTTTGCCAATGCTGTCGATCATTGGATATTTCAATCGTGAAATGTCTATTTACATTGATCGGTGGAAAAACAAAACGTAAACGTTTCACCTCAAGCATCTTTTCGGTATCTATGGTCAAACGCGGTGCATCATCTGTCAATTCAGCCTGCCAAAATGAAGAATCACACTCATCCGTGGCCATTCCGGCATCATATCCATCCAGATGTGAAGTGGAAAATGTTGGATTATTGCGTCCAAAACGTTGAAGAGAAGCAGTCGTTTCACGAATAAACGAGGTATAAGGACGATTGACAGCCTCCACCGATTGGCCTGGACAAAAGGCTGGTGCACCTATAAAGTCTATAGATACGGTAGCCGTTTTCAAACCGGGTGAACGTGCCTCTACGATGCATTTACCAGAATAGTATGCACGCAGCGAAATGGCAGCTTTCCCGTCTTGAATCCGAATGTCGCTGTTGGCACGAAAGCAAATCGATTTTCCCGTAGGAAATTCACCAGGACCCTTCGTGACACACAAATCAACCGGAACATTGTTACTCAAATCCCGTCCAGTGCTGTCAACCACGGTTACAAGCAATTGTACATCATCCGTTCCGTCTGCCAATACTTCCTTATTACCAATGACTTCCAAACGAAGCGCTACCGGTTTTCCTTGTATAGGCCACACAGGTGGTTCAATACCTCGATAAGCACGACGGTACCAATACCATGCACGTTTGGGAATACGGAAATAATCGACAATACCCATTTTGCCTAAAGCACTGCCAGCAATGCTTCCATGATCAAATCCGCACCAAATGGCTTGTCCGCTCCGCCACGACACCCCTCGCCAAGCCTCGTTGGCATCAAGGTCCCCCCATCCTGGAGCATAGTTTCCCGGTCTGTCAGCGGTAACGCTACCGTATTCGGCCACAATCGATGGAATGCCAGGCTGCTGAAAATCGGGCTGTGTAGCTCCATCACCATTGTATCCAGCCATATCGCCAATACGGTCAATGCGGTTTTCGCCCAATGGACGCTGAGCCCCTCCGATGGCAGCCAAGCGGGTAGGATCAAGTTGATGGGTACGTTCAACCATACGGTGTAGCAGCCGCTGCACTCCGGGCAGTGTCGACGACTCTGAAAAGAAAGGCTCATTGCTCATACTCCATACCACAATAGAGGGATGATTCCGGTGAATACGTATCATTTCCTCCAATTGCCGTAACGCACTTTGCTCAAAAGCTGCCGTATCGGACGGTGTAACGGGATAGGCACTGCAATCCCAATACCCATCACCCCGATAACCGCCTATCCCCCAAAATGGAGCTTCTGACCAAAAGAGCATACCTTCTTCGTCGCAAGCCTGTGAAAAAGCTGGCGAATGAGGATAATGCGAGCCGCGGATAAAGTCGAATCCGGCTTCTTTCATCATTTTTATATCACGTCTTTGGGCTGCTTCAGTCACAGCATCTCCCCATCCAGCCTGGTCCTGATGCACATTTGCTCCATGAAAGTAGTGATGGTTCCCATTCAGGAAGAAACCTCTGTCGGCAGTCCACTTCACCCAGCGAAAGCCAAAAGTTTCAACTGTTGCGTCACAGAGTTGTTTTCCCATATAGAGTTTGCTTTCCACCTTATATAACGTGGGACTTGTTGGAGACCATAGTTGTGGATGCTCTATTTCAGGGGTCAGTTGGCTGTAGCAAAGCCGTTGCCCGGCCGCCAGCATACTATCACTTTCCACTTTTGCCAGGACCTTGCCATGCGGTGAAAAGATGCACGTAACCAAACGTAGGTTGACGGCTTTCTTGCCGGCATTTACGACATCGGTTTCTACCTTTACGCGTGTGGATGTTCCGCTTCGAGCTTCAAGATCAGGTGTAGTTATACCCACTCCGCACCAATCAATGTAGTGGTGACTTTTTCGTACCAAACGTACATTTCGATAAATACCTCCAGAAAATGTATGTTCACCGGCACGAGGAGCAATATCAGCCCGCCATAGATTATTCACTCTTATGGCTATGAGGTTATTTCCACACTGCAAATAAGGCGTAATCTCAATTTGAAAGCCCGTATATCCTCCGAGGTGATTTCCCGCTTTTTTTCCATTGACAAAGATTTCTGCTTCTTGAAACACGCCATCAAATTCTAGAAATACAAGTCCTTTCAAATCACTCCGATCCATTTCAAGATGACGACGATACCAACCATAGCCGGTATAAAAATCCTTTGACATAAAATAAGGTAGGCTAAACGAATGAGGTAAACCTACCGGCTGCCATTGGCTGTCGTCAAAATGAACAAAAGCAGCCTGTGCCGGGTCACCTAGGATAAAACGCCAAGACCTGTTCAGAAGGGTCGTTTCTCGAACAGGCTGTGCCGTAATCCATGCAACACTGGAAAATAAAAGGATGAATGAAAAAAGGTAGTTTTTCAGAGTTGTATTCATAAAGTCAAAATTAAGAAGTTGTTTAAAAATTATCAAAAACAAACGTTACCACAGCGGATAGCACATTGTAAATCAGCGTATTAATTATTCATAATCTTATGAGTACCAATCGATTAAAGTTATGGAACAATACTTAACCAACCTTACTGATAAACAGTGGCAAGTTATAGAAAAAATTATAAATCTACAAGAAAGGAAGCGAAAACATTCTCTCAGAAACATCATGAAGGCGATTCTATATATTCTCAAAACAGGCTGTCAGTGGCGCATAATTCCCAATGAACTTCCAAAAGAAATGCAGATTAACAAAGCGGCTTTTACCCCGAATTTGAAACTTACTATTGAAAGCTGTATCATGCAAGCAAAACAAAACTTAGGGAACTATAAGATGGGAGGGCCGTTTCTGATTTTGAAACAAATCAGAGCAAATATTGAAAACAGTAAATGATATTCTTTTATTATTCAGTAAACGAATCAAGCGGCCGTCTTTTATAGATAACCGCTTGATTTTTAGGTTAGGACTTCATCAGCATGATGTCTGCTCTCATTTCCAAAAACTCCTTATATTTCTCCGGATGATCCACATAATCAATCACCCGATTGACGGCTATTTCCGCTTGTTTCTCCCTTACCTTAGCGTAATAGCGTATCACTCCCCTACTCTTGTCCGAATGCCCTAAACAGTAGTCTATCACTCCATCAGGTATCCCTAGTTCTGAAGCTAATTGTGCAAAGGTTTTCCGGGCGGAGTAGTAAACCACACGTTCCTTTATCCCAAGTTCCTTTGCAAGCTTCGCTATTCCTCGTGATATATGACGAGAGAAATTCTTATAAGTGAAATTATAATGAAAATCCAGCTTACCGGTTCTTGGGTTCATCCATTTTGCTATAATACAGGCTGCTTTCTCGTGAACAGGCAATATAATTACATTTGCATTGGAAGTCCGCCCCATAATCTTCTTACGGGAGTATTGTATATACCTAGAGTTTCTAAAATCCATATCCATCAAGTCAGTCATATTAATACCTCCGAGATAAAATGAAAGAGAGAACAAATCTCTGGCTACTGACAGATAATTACTGTCAACCTCAGCATTAAGTATCTTGGACAAAGACTCCAGCCTGATACTGACATCGCGTACAGGAGATTGCGGAATAGAATAATCTACAAAAGGATGTACATTATATGAAACCTTTCTCTTTTTTATCGCCCTGTTTATGATTGTCCGCGTATTTCTCATTACTATCCCCAATGTCGCCCGGCTCCAATTCTTTTTTTCAAGATACGCTGCATATTGCTCTATAAGTTCCGGGGTAATATCGACAAGTCGTACATCCCCACGCAGGAACTTCAAGAAATGAGCCTCACTTTCCCTCATCATATTAGCATAGTTGGTTTTACTGTTTTTAAACAGTTCCTCAATATATGCATCACACACAGACTTAAATGATTCCCCCTGTGTATCCACAGATTCCCTTAAGATGAAATCCTTCAACTGTGTACATGAATAGATACCTGGATTATCTATCTTGTCCAATCTTTCCTGATACTTATTGAGAAGATTACGCAATTTTGTATTTATCATTGCGGCATCCGGGCGTTTTACCACCTGTCCGTTCTTGAACTGGGAGAGATTATCTATGATAAACCGAGTGATAATGTAGCAAGTTTCCTGTTTATGGCAAACGGCCACTCTAATTTTATGTCTGCCATCTTTTAAAACTTTTGCTTTGAAAATTGTTAGTTTGAGAGTTGCCATACTGATTAAAATTAAAGGATAAGTTTTGGATAAGTTTTTGTGTCCATTGATGGGCAAAAATTCCTTTTTTTTAATCAATAAAATGAAGATTTTCATAATAAAAAAGACTTTGAAAACAGCATCAAATCACTGATTATCAAAGTCTTTTTCTTTTGTCGGGGTAGCGGGATTCGAACCCACGACCCCCTGCTCCCAAAGCAGGTGCGCTAACCGGACTGCGCTACACCCCGAATCTTTTTTTATTTTTTCAATCGCTTTATCTCTCAAAAGCGATGCAAAGGTACGGCTTTTTTTTATATATGCAAATATTTAAAGCGATTTTTTTTCTACTTTTTTTCGCATTATTACTTATCAAATTATAAATCAAAACATTAACCTTAAAACTTTTTTTTATCCGCAACAAAGAAATTTCAGTGTAAAACAACTCCCCTTTCCGATTTCACTACTCGCCGAGATACTTCCACCATGTAAATTCATAATTTGTTTGCATAAACTGAGTCCTATACCACTACCTGTTGGCTTCGTTGTAAAAAAAGGAACAAAGATTTTATCCAATACTTCTGGAAGAATGCCACTACCATTATCACAGACAGAAAGGAAAAATAGATGTTTTTCTAAATCACAATGTGTGCTAATGATAACTTCGGGATAGATTTGCTCTACACAAGCCTCACCTGCATTCTTTAGTAAATTGATTAATACTTGTTCTATCTGTGAACGATCCAGCATCAGTGTCGTTTCTGGGTTTTCTACTTTATATATATATTGTATGTTTTTATTAGGAAACAGTTTTTTCATATCACTCAGTAAATCACCTATATTTACTGGAGCCAGTATCGGAACAGACAGACGAGAAAGTTTACGATAGTTTTCCACAAAATTCAGCAACCCTTTACTTCTTCTATGAATAGTCTGCATCCCTTGCAACATGATATTGTAATCTCTCTCATTCATACCATTTTGTACAGCACGCTCACTTAATGTTTCACTTAATGAAATAATGGGCGCAATGGAGTTCATTATTTCATGAGTGAGTACACGAATCAGCTTCTGCCATGCTTCCATCTCATTTTCCTCCAATACAGCATGGATATTCTTTAAATTAACCAACCGGAGTTCCGTACCATGTTGAGCGGAATATTCAGATACCGTAACAGCCAATTCTTGTATAATATCTCCTTTATGTATTCGTACTGTTTTAATTTCTCCAGGCTGTAATGACAGGATAATAGTAGGAAAATCAGAATTTAACAGAGCCAATTCCCTGACAGAATGAATACGATAACCGCACAAATCCTGCATGGCTGCCCGGTTCATCCAATGTATATTGCACTGACTATCTACTACCAGCAAACTGCTGTCAACAGTATTCAATAATGTTTCATAATATTGATATCGCTCTTCATTCTCGGACAACCGAGTACGGAATTCAGCAACAACATTATTTATTTCTTGTGCCAATCGTTGTTCTGTACGAGTTTTGTGCTGGGTAGAAAAACTCAAAGAGAAATCTGCATAACGAATACCTTCTATCATTCGCGATATCATACGGGTCGTTTTATACTGCCACTGACAGATATAAATGATAATACCTGCCATAATCATCAGCGAAAAAAACAAGCAAAAATAGAGCGAATGTTGATAAAAGAGATATGCAGCTATAGCTACTACCCCCATTAATAACATACAAGCTATCATCCGTAAAGTTTGTAAACGACTCATAACCCTAATTTTTCAAGTTTCCGATAAAGAGCGTAACGGGTAATCCCCAAATATTCCGCTGCACGACTCAAGTTCCCTTCGCTGCGTTTCATAGCACGTTCTATGGCATTGCGTTCTAATTGTTCCAAGTTCAGTATCTCATCCGTATTCACCCTCTTCTCGGGTTGTGGCTGCAACATGAAATTTGCAGGCTTTAACAATGGCGAGTCCGAAAGAATAATTGCCCGTTCTATGGCATGCTGCAATTCGCGGACATTACCCGGCCAATGGTAACGCATGAGTTTCTGCTTGGCTTCGCGGCTCAGTCCGTTTATCTCTTTCTTATATTTATGAGTATACCGTTGTAAGAAATAATCAGCCAGTAAGAGAACATCCTCTCCCCTTTCCCGCAATGGAGGAATAGTAATCTCAATCGTATTGATACGATACAACAGGTCTTGACGGAAATTACCCTCCTCCACCAATTCTCGGATATTTACATTTGTTGCGCTTATCAACCGAACATCAATAGGAATTATATCCGTTGCTCCCAAACGTGAAATCTGCCGTTTTTCTATGGCTGTTAGTAATTTGGCCTGCATAGGTAATGACAAATTCCCTATTTCATCCAAAAAAAGCGTTCCTCCTGATGCCACCTCCATACGTCCCGCCTTTGCTTTGCGGGCATCTGTAAAAGCCCCTTTTTCATAGCCGAACAATTCACTTTCGAATAATGATTCAGGTATGCTTCCCAAGTCAATCGTTATAAAAGGACATTCACGACGAGGAGAAAAATAACGTAGAGAACGGGCCACCAAATCTTTACCGGTTCCATTTTCACCCAATATCAAAATATTAGCATCAGTATCCGATAATTTCCGAATAGTATCAAAAACCTCTCGCATAGGCGCTGAGTGACCTATCATTTGAGGCATCTCTTCATCCTGCGCGCTCAATGCTACAACTTGTTCTTTCAGTTGCCTGACCTCTTTACGAGAATCACGAAGTTTGATAGCCGATGAAAGCGTAGCAAGTAGTTTTTCTTTTTCCCAAGGTTTGGGAATAAAGTCAATAGCTCCAGCCTTAATGGCCCGTACTGCTTTATCTGTATCTGCATAAGCAGTCATAAACAAGACAATAGCCTGCGGATCTAACTTTAATATCTGCTCTAGACAATCGAATCCTTCCTGCCCGCTGATAGCATCCCGACGAAAATTCATATCAAGCAGAATAACATCAGGTTGAAAAGTAGTCATGAAATGCTCAATACGAGTCGGTTGAGTAGTAACTTTTATTTTTTCCACGTAGGGATCCAATAAAAGGTTTAGTGCAAAAAGCACGTCCTCATTATCATCTATAATCAATATTTTTCCTTTTGCATTCATTATTTTATCCTCAATATATCTTGTTATACGAATAAAAGATTTTCTATCCGCTTTTTTGCAAAGATATTGTTTTTTTTAATGTGTTGTCTGTGCGGATACGCACTATTTTTGTGCGTATCCGCACAGAAACATCATTATCTTTTATTCCACAAAAAGCTGGTAAACAAAGAGATAAGATAATGGCACGCTATTTGATTAGTCTACAATACTAATATATTAAGTTATGAAAAAAAAATCAGTAATAGCTATCAATTTATGCCTTATAGCAAGCATAGTAACTCTATTCGGCAATAAGATCTATATGCTTTATATAGGTGACTGCCATCAATTGTGGGAAGAAGCACAAATTCACTATGTTAATCGACAATATGAAAAAGCACGCGAGTTATTAGAAAAGATAGCTCGCATTGATACGGCCCATCATGCCCAATATCTGACAGGCGATATGTATTTAAAAGGCTTAGGAGGTGAAATTGATTATGATAAGGCTTTGAAACTTTTTCATCAATCGGCAGCGGGCGGAAACACGTATGCTGAAAACAATATAGGCTTTATGTACACATATGGTTTGGGAGTCACTAAGGATTACAGCCAAGCTTTCAAATGGTTGAACAAAGCTGCCACTCAAGGAAATCCAGAAGCTCAAATTGGTATGGGGAGCCTTTATAAAAACGGTTGGGGAGTACGTAAGGATTGTTACATTGCTATGACTTGGTACCTACGTTCTGTAGCTCATGGTAATACGGACGCCATGAACAATATCGGTTATTTATATAAAAACGGACTTGGGGTTCCCCAAGACTTTGAAGAAGCTTATTTTTGGTTTAAAAAAGCAGCAGATAAGAATAATCCGATAGCTCAATATAATATAGGAAATATGTATTGTTATGGCGAAGGAATGGAAAAAGACTTTGCTAAAGGAGCCGAGTGGCTGACCCAAGCTGCTTTACAGGGGAATGCTCCTGCACAATACAACCTGGGACGCATGTATCAGTGGGGCAAAGGCGTAGAAAAAGACTTACAACAAGCCCGGTTCTGGTTCCAAAAAGCTATAGACAACGGTCATGAAAAAGCAAAGGAAGCATTAACCAAAATAAAAAGCGACTTATCCAAAGAAGACACCGAAGACCCACTCCTGTTCACCTAACTATAAGCCAAAAGTACTAATAGGTATAAAGACATAAAAAACGAACATGAAACTATATTGTATTATAGCACTTTCTCTTCTGCTTCGCCCGGAAACAGCCACAGCACAACAAGAAGAATCAATAACATTGAGTTTGCAACAAGCTATTGAAATAGCACAAGAAAACTCACCGGAAGCACAAGCTGCCCGTCATACCTATCGGGCAGCTTATTGGAACTACCGTTTTTTCCGGGCGAATTATCTTCCCTCCGTCACATTAACTTCATCTCCTACCCTAAATCGGGAGATAAACAAGATTACCCAACCGGATGGAACAAATCAATTTATCCAGCAAGACCAGTTAAGCACAGATCTCAGCCTTAAAATAAATCAAAATATATGGTTTACCGGTGGCAGCTTGTTTGTAAAAAGTACCACCCAACGCATTGATGAATTTGAAGATAATCATACAGCGTATAACACCCAACCCATAGTAATAGGTTACGAGCAGCAACTTTTTGGATATAATTCTTTAAAATGGGATCACCGTATCGAACCCCTTCGCTACCGGGAAGCCCGTAAAGCATATGCAGAAGCATTGGAACTTGTAGCCTCAGAAACCAGCACTCTTTTCTTCAACCTGGCAACTGCACAAACTAATCTTGACATAGCCGCCTACAACTATGCTTCTGCCGATACTTTATACAGGTATGCCGAGGGAAGATATAATATAGGAACCATAACTGAAAACGAAATGCTACAGCTGGAAATAAACAAACTGACAGAAGAAACCAATATGATGAATGCCCGCATCGAAGTAGAGGACCAAATGCAAACACTCCGTTCCTTCCTTGGCATTAATCGGGAAATAAATTTACGAGTCATTCCGGAAGACAGCATTCCTCAACTCGAAATCCCTTTACAAAAAGCATTACAACTGGCATTCAAAAACAGTCCCGATCCTGACACTTATAAACGCAAACAATTAGAAAGCCGCAGCGCATTAGCTTCTGCAAAAGCCAATGCAGGTTTGAAAGCCGACCTGTATGTACAATTCGGGCTTTCTCAAACCGGAAATAAATTTGCAGATTCTTACCGAAACCCCATGAACCAACAATATGCCAGTATTGGTATTTCTTTACCTATCCTGGATTGGGGTCGTGGAAAAGGACGCGTTCGTGTAGCTCGTTCCAATGTAGACTTAGTAGATACACAGGCTGAACAGGGAATGAAAGATTTTGAATTGAATGTATGTAAAATGGTCCGTCAATTCAATCTTCAAGCATACCGTGTAGCAGTAGCCGCCAAGACGGACAAGACGGCCGACCGGCGCCACGATGTAGCACGCCGGCTTTATATCTTAGGAAAATCGACAATTCTGGACCTCAATGCCGCCATTACAGAAAAAGATACCGCACGGAGAAATTATATAACAGCTTTGAAAACTTATTGGAGTCTGTATTATGGTATTAGAAGTATGACGGGATATGATTTCCTCAGAAAAGCAGAGATTTCATGTACTATACCTAAACCTTAACTACACGGCAGATATAAATAATCTTTGTATTATCGCCATACTTAAAAAAGAAATAAAAAAAATTATATCAAAAAACATAAACTAATGGATATAAAAATTGAAAAGAAACCGTGGTACATCCGCTATCGCTACTATATGATAGCTGCACTGGCCTTCATTATCTTCCTTATCTATGTGATAAGCCTTTCATTAGGTCCTCGCAAGCTGCGTATCGAAACAGACAACATTCAGATAGCCGAAGTAAAAGACGACAAATTTATGGAGTATGTAGATGTGGAAGGACTGGTGCAACCCATTCTTACCATCAAAGTAAATACTCGTGAAGCCGGCAGTGTAGACCGCATTGTTGGAGAAGAAGGGAATATGATGAAACAAGGTGACACCTTGTTGATATTGACTAATCCGGATCTGATTCGTTCCATTGAAGACCAACGTGACGAATGGGAAAAACAACGAATCACTTATAAAGAGAAAGAGATAGAAATGGAACAAAAGAGTCTGACACTGAAGCAACAGACATTACAGGCACAATATGAGATGGAACGACTGCGCAAGAGCTTCGGACTGGACAAAGAGGAATTCAAAATGGGAATTAAGAGCAAGGCTGAGCTTCAAGTATCTGAAGATGAATATAAGTATAAACTGAAAAATACGGCATTACAAATGGAAAGCCTGAAACATGATTCATCCGTAACCCTTATCCGCAAAGAATTATTGAAAAATGATCTGGAACGTGAAAGCAAAAAACTGAAACGTGCGGAAGAACGGTTGGAGGATTTGATAATAAAAGCTCCGATTGGCGGCCAACTAAGTTTTGTGAAAGTAACTCCCGGCCAACAGGTTGCTTCGGGAGAAAGTATAGCTGAAATAAAAGTGCTGGATCAATATAAAATTCATACTTCTTTAAGTGAATATTACATTGACCGCATCACAACAGGTCTTTCGGCTACCGTAAACTATCAAGGGAAACGCTACCCCCTGAGAATTACTAAAGTAGTTCCTGAGGTAAAAGACCGTATGTTTGATGTAGATTTGGTATTTACCGGAGAAATGCCCGAGAATGTCCGTGTAGGAAAGAGCTTCCGGGTACAAATAGAATTGGGCCAACCCGAACAAGCTATAGTTATCCCACGTGGAAATTTCTACCAGTCTACTGGAGGACAATGGATTTACAAAATAAACCCATCAAAAACAAAAGCTGTAAAAGTTCCATTGAATATAGGACGCCAAAACCCGCTTCAATATGAAATCACTGAAGGTTTACAGCCTGGAGAATTTGTAATTATCACAGGATATGATACCTTTGGTGACGCAGAAGAATTGATATTAAAATAAAACATGCAACATGAAAACTTTGAAATATGCCTGGCGCTTCTTAATGCGTTCTAAATCGTATACTATCATTAATTTGCTAGGACTGGCTTTCAGTCTGGCATGCAGCATCATCTTGATGCGATATATCCATAGGGAACTGACGGTGGATGCACATAGCGTAGATCCGGAACATATCATCATTCCTATACGGGATATAGAAGGAAATCTTCATCCGGGAAGTTTGCAACAAGGTTGGTCTGAAACTGATTCTGTTTATATTCCTGACCATCAAATAGTGGAACAATGCCGCCTGATGCTACAGCAGCGAGACAATGTGGTATATGAAAACAGTAACTATGCAATGAATATAGCAGCAGTTGACTCCACTTTTTTTCATTTCTTCCACTACCCGGTTGCAGCCGGTGAGGCCCATTTAGATGCCCCTGGTGACGCCATCATCACCCAGCACTATGCCCGTAATATATTTGGTAAAGAAAATCCGATAGGAAAAGTATTGGAATATTGTGGTAAAAACATCACCATCAAGGGAGTGATTGGAGAATTGGGATGCAAATCATTACTTCGGTTCGATCTACTGGTATCATACAGATTGGTGGAACACTGGCAACGTATGGATATATCACTGATGCGCATACTCCCCGGTGTAGATCTGGATAAGATAAACAAAGCAAGCAATGTGTACAGAAAGGACAAAAGGGGAAACAGAATACGCTGGGAATTTATTACTTGGAAAAATTTATACTGGAGAAATTCCATTGGTCACGATGACGATTACGATTCCATCATGCAATTCGGTAACCGTACACACCTGTATATTCTTTCAGGAGTAACCATATTGCTATTATTGGTAGGTATATTGAATTTCATCAATATTTATATGGTATTTATGATGAAACGTTCTAAAGAATATGGAGTAAAGAAAGTATTCGGCTTGCAGCGTCTACCTTTGTTTTTACAAATATGGATAGAAAATCTGTTATTAGCCTTTGCCGCATTGCTAACCGCCTGGCTGTTGATAGAAGCAACCCAAGTACCAGTCAGCCGGTTGATGAATGAACAAATTAGCTATTCGACATTCGACTGGCAATTGTCTTTGGGATTCATCATATTATTACCTTTGGTTACTTCTATTTATCCATACATCAGATATAATTATCTCCCTCCTATTGTGTCTATCCGTTCAATAACATCAAACCGTCATGCTATCACTGTACGTATGACATTCCTTTTTTTTCAATACATTATAACCATATTACTCCTTATCCTGTCCTTTTACTTTGGCAAGCAACTGCATTTCCTGCTGAATACCTCTCCCGGATATCGGACAGAAAGAATTCTCAGAGCTGAGTTGTTACACGAAAACAAAAATTATCTGCGCTCTGATACAGAAGAAAAGCGCAATGAGCGCTTTGCCCGCCAAGACCGTATCAAGCAACTATTAAACGAGTGTCCTCACATTGAAATGTGGATGAATTCCCATTATTCTATATTAAGGGGAGGCTCTATCTGCATGTTGTTAAATGACCAGGATACCCGTCAACCCATGCTCACCCTATTTCCTTCTCCACAATTCTTCCAACTATATGATTTAAAAGTACTGGAAGGAGAAATCCCCCAAAAATTTGAAGGTTGGAGTGACAATAAAATGGTACTGAACAAAGCAGCAATGAAAGCTATGGGCTATACTCGGCTAGAAGATGCTTTTGTACGCAGCGAATCCCCGCTTTGGATTAGTGTCAGCGAAAAAGGAGAAATGGAAGAAGGTGGAACCAAACTTATGCCTGTAGTGGCTGTAATAGACGATTATTACCCAAGCCATCTCACTGAAGGAATAAAACCGATGGCATTTGTCGTAGGGCCCAGCAGCGGCAACAGCGATTTTTTGATTGCCGTCAACCCCGATAAAGAAAAAGAAGTCATAGAATATCTGAAGAAAACAGAGAAAGAAATATATAATACCGAAGACTTCACCTATACTTGGTTGACAGATGAAGTCCACAAACTTTATGCTCAGGACCGTCAAACAGCAAACATTTACTTTGTCTTTGCCTTGATAGCAATCATCATCTCCTGTTTGGGATTATTTGGATTATCCTTATTTGATATCCGACAACGTTATCGTGAAATTGCCATCCGCAAAGTAAATGGCGCAGGGATGAAAGACCTTTACCTGCTATTGTTCCGCAAATATATCAAAGTAATAGGTTGTGCATTTGTATTGGCTATTCCACTTGCCTATTACCTCATATATATGTATACACGGGATTTTGTACTAAAAATACCTGTAGATATAGGAATTTATTTAGCAGTTCTAGCTATCATTTCCTTTATTTCATCAAGCACATTAATTTGGCAAATACACAAAGCTGCTCAAATTGATCCCGCAAAAATTATAAGATCAGAATAAACACACATTAAATATGAAAACACTGAAATATGCTTGGCGCTTTTTAATGCGTTCTAAATCGTATACTATCATTAATTTGCTGGGACTGGCATTCAGTCTGGCATGCAGTATCATCTTGATGCGATATATCCATAGGGAACTGACAGTGGACACACATTGCATCGACAGGGAGCATGTGTATGCTATCTGTACCAATACAGAAGGTAACCGGGGACTGAGTGGACTGAAACAATATAACTATGATACCATTTCTATCGACAATCGTTTCGTAGAAGCTATGACCACCTATATTCCATTGGAAAAGGACTATGTCATTTCCGGTACCAACCGTATTCCGGCACGTTGCCTCGTTACCGACAGTGTATTTTTCCAGTTATTTCATTATCCTATAGTGCAAGGAAAGCTATCTCTCACAACACCTCAGTCGGCATTATTAACAGAAAAATACGCCCGTAAGATTTTCGGTAATGAAAATCCGATAGGTAAAGTACTACGTTATAGCAATGGCAAAGATATTACCGTAGAAGGCATTGTAGGAGAACCTGAGTGTAAAACTACAATTAACTTTGATATCATCCTCTCTTCTAAATTATCCCAACATTGGGAAAGGATGAATACAGAGCTCTATCGTTTCCTACCCGGTACAGATATAAATGCCATAAATAAGACAGGTAGCGTCCCACGGTATATAAATGACCCTAAATATGACACTCGCACACATACATTTTCTTTAATTTCTGTGAAGGATATTTACTGGGACGGTTCTTTAACAGACCGTGAACCTGCTATGTTTCTTTCGGGAAACCATTCCCACTTAATCATTTTGTCGGGCGTATGCCTGTTATTGCTCCTCACCGGCATCTTGAATTTTATTAATCTTTACCTGGTAGCATTATTACGCCGCGGAAAAGAATATGGATTGAAGAAAGTATTTGGTGTATGCGGCAAAACATTGTTTGCCAATATATGGATTGAAAATACATTACTAGTTCTGAGCGCCTTATTAGTATCCTGGCTTATTATTGAAATAATGTCTGCCCCTACTGAATATTTGTTCGACATTCACTTTTCTTATACGGCTTTCGACGGATGGCTTTCGGCAAGTATTTTATTATTGTTACCAGTAATAACTTCTATTTATCCATACATTAAATACAATTACACCTCCCCCATTCTTTCCATTCGCTCTATCGGTGTCCAAAGTCATTCCAAACATTTTCGTATGTTCTTTCTAGGGGCACAGTATATTATAACTTTTTTGTTAGTGGTATTATCACTTTATTTTAATCGACAACTTGGAATGTTGTTAAATACCGAACCCGGCTTTCGTACTAAAAACATAATGAATGTAAATTTAGTATATGAATCGAAAGATTTTAGCAGTTATACTTATGAAAGTATGCAACAACGTCGCCAACGTGTCATGCAATTGGATAATGAACTTAATGCATGTCCTTTTATTGAATTGTACGAACCTAGCAATGAAAATATCCTTACTCCTACCTTTGGTACAAACTATCTGAACAATAAAGGAGAAAAGGTGTTTCTGAATATTCATTACGCCACTCCTGCATTTTTCAAATTATATGATATAAAAGTAATTGAAGGTGAGATACCCGATATAAATAAAGAAAACCGGCGCACTGTTTTTGTTGTAAACAAAGCCGCACTGAAAGCATTAGGCTATACTTCAATCAATGGCGCTGGAGTGATTGAAGAAAATCAAAAAAGGGCTAATGCTAACGCTTCTCTTCAACCTATCGTTGCAGTAGTAGAGGATTATTTTGAAGGACATTTGACATCTGGAATCAAGCCTACTATCTATCCTGTCGGAGCACGGTTCAGTGGTGATCTTTATCAGATAGCTTATACACCCGGCAAAAAGAAAGAAGTGATTGATTTCTTACGTAATTTGGAATATAAAGTCTATGGAAGTGAAGACTTTGAATATACTTTCCTGGAAGATGATATCAAAGCGATGTATACACAAGACCGCCAAACAGCCACTATTTATTCTATTTTTGCAGGTATGGCTATTATTATTTCCAGTCTTGGCCTGTTAGGGATTTCTCTTTTTGACATTCGCCAACGATATCGGGAAATAGCGATTCGTAAAGTGAACGGTGCAAGTGCCAAAGACCTTTACCGACTGTTATTCCGCAAATATATAACCGTTTTAATTATAGCATTTGTCATAGCTATTCCTTTGGCTTATTATCTGATAAATACCTATACTCAAGATTTTGCAGTAAGGGCACCTGTCAGTATAGACATTTTTATCATATCATTGCTGTTGGTAATAATCATATCACTGGGCACCTTAGCATACCAAATACAAAAAGCGGCATATATTAATCCGACACAAATCATGAAAACAGAATAATTTTATAAAACAACGGAAATATGTTAAGGCATTATATAAAAATGGCAATGCGCCACTTATTAAAAAATAAGATACAAAATCTGATATCTATCGTAGGGCTATCCGTCGGGATATTATGTTTTAGTATCTGTCTTTATTGTAGCCGGTTCATCAGCGAAGTAGATTCTTGCTTTTCCAATAAAGAACTCATAGCAGACATAAATTTATGTACAACACGGGGAGATTTGTATTCTGGTATTCCGGCAACAACGATTGAAGAATTGCGCAAACTTAGATTCGATGAGGTTCAAGATTTTACCTTTACCGTTTATCCCCGAGAGCGGAGTTACAACGTAGAGATAAAAGAAGGGAAAGAATTGCCATACGATCATTTGATGACAATGGAAGTAGACTCTCTTTTTAGGAAAGTATTCACTCCCCGAATACTACAGGGATCATGGGCAGTAGCCTCCAACACCCCCAATGCCATCATACTGACCCGCTCTTTAGCAAAAAGGATTTTCGGTGAATCAGAAAATCCCATAGGCAAACGTATGATATTGACACAACGTCTTTTTACAGCACCGGATACCACTCCTCGTACTGGAGGCATAGCCTATACCATTCAAGCCGTGATAGAAGATATTCCCCTGAATACCAGCCTGAGTTTTCTTGAGAAACTGGATATGCTGACTTTGAATGACAGTGAAGGAACATTGCAATTCAACGGTCGTAATAATATGACCGGAGGTTTTGGTTTTGCCCTGCTACATCCGGGTAAAACAGCTCGAAAATTAGAAGCCCGTTTTCGCTCCATAAATATGAAGCACCACATATATGACGAAGAAACAGCTATAACCGCCTCGCCCTTTGGAGAGGAATTTTGGGATAAGTCCATTGCTCCTTATTTTGCAGGAATAACCATGATAGTAGGCCTGTTGATTTTACTGACCGGACTTCTTAATTTCTTCCATTTTCTTATGGGAACTTTTTTGAATCGTAACCGTGAATACGGGATACGCAAAGTTATGGGCAGTGGAAACCAGCAACTTTTTTACCAACTCTTTGTCCAGTCTGTCATCATTGCATTCATCGCTTTCTTGTTTACGTTCTGCTTGATTGAAATAATCAGTCCCTATTTGAATTTCAATTTATTTAATTACGTTCTTATCATTGAAAAGAACCTCTTGTTTATACAGACCGCAGAGTATATGGTATTCATCTTATTTTTATGTATGATATTATGCTTTATAACTGTATTGCGCATACATTACACACCCATCCAGACAGAGATTCATGGCAGTGAGATAAAACGTCATAAACATGGAATGCGGAATATTCTGCTAGGCATCCAATTTTTTATATGCTGGGTTTTTGTCGCATTTACCGTAGCTCTTTATATGCAAGCGGAGAAAACGGAATCTACCCTATTCAACACATTGACTGAAAAAGAAAAAGCCAATATACTAAGTTTCTCCATAGATTATATGTTTATGAAGAATGAAGAGAAACTGGCTTTAATAGAACGTATATCCAAATTTTCCGGTGTACAAGACAAATTATTGGCAGACATCAGTTATCTGAAAGGTATATCAGGTACTGGGATGCAAATGGAAAAAGGTAACTCGGAAAGCAGTTTTGAAGTAAATGTCATGAATGTTTCCACTAACTTCTTCCAATTCATGAACATACCTTTACTATCGGGACACACATTAAAAGCCAAAGAGGATTTGGTAGTAGACAAAACATGGGCGGAACGCCAGAAAAAAGATCTGTTAGGAACTATTTTATACAATTACTCGGAAAGCTATACCATTTGCGGTGTATGTGACGATTTTATCGCCGATGTATATAATCAAAGTCCTGGATTTGTATTCTTACCCAGCGACTTCAATTATTATGTAGGTCATTGCTATCTGAAATGCGAGCCGGGGAAAACGGCTGATATAAAAAAAATGATAGAAAAGACATTGAAAGAAACACTCCCGGAAAGTATTCATCCTCATGTCACTACATTGCAGGAAGATATATATGAAGCACAAGCAATAGAAAATAAATTGAAAGGGATTATTCTATTCTTTTCTATCGTCAGCCTGCTCATTACTTTGTTGGGAGTTTATTCGACCATCACATTGGATACGGAACGCAGACAAAAGGAAGTAGCTATCCGGAAGGTAAATGGAGCAGGATTGAAACAGATTATTTTATTGTTTGCCCGCCTTTATATAAAACTGCTGACTGTTTCCGCAATTATTGCATTTCCATTAATTTATATAGTCATACAAATATGGAAAAAAGCATATATTGTATTCTTTAATGACGGTATCATATATTGGGCAGGAATTTTCATCGGAATAACATTTATTACGGCCCTCACGGTATTATTCCGTATTCTGGGAATTGCACGAATTAACCCTGCAAAAGTAATCAAAAACGAATAACTTTATAAAATATAAGATTATGATCAAAACAGTAAACTTACAGAAAATCTTCAAAACAGAAGAAGTCGAAACATGGGCATTGAACAATGTCAATCTAGAAATCAAAGCAGGCGAATTTGTAGCCATCATGGGACCATCCGGTTGTGGAAAGTCCACCCTGCTGAATATCCTCGGCCTTTTGGACAATCCCACGGAAGGCACTTACGAACTGAACGGAACAGACGTTTCCAAATTTACCGAAGCACAACGCACCAATTTACGTAAAGGGGTCATCGGATTCGTGTTCCAGAGCTTTAACCTGATTGATGAATTGAATGTATTCGAAAATATCGAGTTACCCTTATTGTATATGGGGATTCCGGCGGCAGAACGCAAACGCCGGGTAGAAGATGCCATGAACCGTATGGCTATTGCCCATCGGGTAAAACATTTCCCACAACAACTATCCGGCGGACAGCAACAACGTGTTGCAATAGCCCGTGCTGTAGTAGCAAATCCGAAACTGATTCTAGCAGATGAGCCTACCGGTAATCTGGATTCCAAAAACGGTAAGGAAGTAATGGAACTTCTGACCGAACTGAATAAAGAAGGAACAACAATTGTTATGGTTACCCACTCCCAACACGATTCCGGCTATGCGGGGAGAACCATTAATTTGTTTGACGGGCAGGTGGTGAATGAAATAAAAATATAAGTCAATTTATTATAGAGGTGGTTTAACCACCTCTATAATAACAAAAGGATATTATAACAATGAACGTCTTCTTAAACATCAAACTTATTGCCCGCAACTGGTGGCGAAACAAACTTTTTTTTCTGATTTCGCTATTCAGTCTTACAGCTGGATTAGGATGCACCAATCTGCTTATGACTTTTTTTATCCATGAATATAATGTGGAAAAATATAATACCGACCGTAACCTCATTTATCTATTACGTCAAGACTCTCCAATGGAAGAAGGTATTAAAGTAGCCTACTCTACCTCAGACGCAGCCACACAGATAAAAGAAAAATATGCTGAAATTACAGATATTCTGCGTGTAAACGGAATGTCTGGTAATCTTTGCAAATATAATGGAACAGATATCAAACAGTTTCTTTTTATCAGTGCCGACTCTACTTTAAATCAATTTTTTCCTTATACAACTTCAGAAGGCAGCCTGGAAGAAGTCCTCACGACTCCGGACAAAGTTGCTGTAAACAAAAGATTTGCCCACCAACTTTTCGGAAATCATTCCGGTATTGGAGAAATCTTGGAAATAATCAATAAAGAAGGACAAAGTAAAAGTTATAAAATAGCAGCTATATTAGAAGATCGTCCACAATCTTTTCTGCATTTTGATTTGCTGACAGGACTATCCGACAAATCATGGGGAGGTCCTGTATTATTGAAACTACAACCAGGTGCATCTCCCTTAGCTTTACAGGAAAAAATTAAAAAAGACAAGATTCCAGCATTAGTACCGGATTCACGATATTATATTGATCCGATAAAAGAACTATACTTTAATACAGGAAAAGACAGCAAGCAGCAACAGTTGGCTTTTTTCCAACATTGTGATGTATTATTACTATATATCAGTCTGATTTCGGCCCTGCTTGTGCTTATCATCGCTTGTTTCAACTATACAAATCTGACTCTCTCACGTACCCTGCAGCAACTTAAAATGATACATATAGAAAAGCTGATGGGAGCAAAATCAAAAGAAATCCGCAGTCAGTTATTTCTTGATGCAGCACTTACCGTTTTATTTGCATTCCTGTTATCATTATTGCTTATTAATGACATGCTACCGTGGTTTAACAACCTGTTGTCTACCCGCCTTTCCTTCTCTTTCTTTTTCAGCCGGCAAGTTCTACCTTTACTTTTATCCTTCATTTTCCTCATGGCTGTCATTCCTGGTCTGTATATCAGCCATAAACTCTCTCAACAGACTTTGAGCAAGTATCGGCAAGCTTATACAGGAAAGAAAAAGCAACAATTTATATGGTTGCTTGTTACCATCCAGTTTATATTTTCAATCGGGTTAGTGTATGCAACCACTCTTGCACAAAAACAAATGGATTTAATCAAATCCCGTGCATACCATTACGAAAATACAATAGAAATAGGGAGTGGCACCCTTCCTCTGTTTCCGCTCTATCAGGAACTGAAACAAATGGATGGAATAGAGTCTATAAGTCTTTCCATGAGTTCTGTACTTTACTGTTGGCTTCGTGAACTTCCTATCCGACAAACAGACGGTAGTATCCAACATAATTCTATAGCACACATCCCTACCGACACAACTTTCTTCCAAACCATGCATATCCGGCAAATTGCCGGAGTATCTCCCTCCCAAGCCTGTCGGGAATATACTCATCCGGCTTTTATCAATGAAAAGCTTGCGCGTCTGCTGAACATAGATGTTTCCCACATAGGTCATAAACTAAATGAATTTGATGAATTCTCGGATTCATTAAGTACTATTGCAGGTATTTTCAAGAACTTCCCATTAAACTCCCTGGAAGAGGAAATCGGTGGTCAACAAATATCTATTGGAACAGAACAAGATTTAATTCAGAAAGGAACATTCATACAAATAAAACTCATTCCTGAATATTATAAAGAAACATTGGTATCTATTGAAAAATTATGGAAGGAAATGAATGGTGACAGAGGTTTCAAATATGTAGATATGCATAAAGAATTTATGTTGCGTAATAACAAAGTAATTATACTCTCCCGAATCCTTATCAGCTACTCATTTATTGCATTGGCCCTGACCTGTTTTGGCCTGTTCGGTATTTCATGGTACGCTGTACGTCATCGTACCCGTGAAATTGCAATCCGTAAAGTGCACGGTGCTTCCAATTGGGAAATAGTATGGTTACTAAACCGTTCGTTTCTATGGCAAATACTAGTAGCATACATCATCGCTATTCCGATAACGTGGTTATTAATGCAACATTGGCTGGAGCAATTTGCTTATCGAATTTCAGCCACACAATGGAATTTCCTGACCCCTGTTCTTATTGTATTGGTAATTACAACCATTACGATAACAATACATAGTTATCTCAGTGCACGCACTAATCCGGTAAACAGCCTGAAAGCTGAATAGCAAACGTCTATGTATATGTTCTCTTTTGCTGAAAAAGAACCAAGCTTACAGAAATCACAACAAGGATTATGCCCAAAGCACTGTATGTAGTAAAGAGTTCTTTGAATACAAATACCCCTACCAGGACTGCCGTAAGAGGTTCCAATGCACCCAATAAGGAAGTCAACGTCGGTCCTGCCAATTTTACAGCCTTCACCAACGTAATATTAGAGATCGCAGTTGCAGGAAGTGCCAGTCCTCCGATATAGAGCCAAGTGATTACATTGGTTTCCAAACGGACCCCCTCATCATAGAAAAGTCCTCCCAGCAAAAAGAACAAGGCTCCCAGTCCCATCACATAACAAGTTAATACCGTAGAATTAACTTCCACTGCTCTGGTTTTTCTTATACCTATTATATAACCGGCATAAGAGAAAACCGATATGCAGGCCGCTATCAACCCCATCATTCTATTTCCACCATTATATTCTATATTTCCGGAAGATAATAAAGATGCTCCTACTAATGATAAAACGATAGCAGCGAAAGTCACAATAGACTTTTTTTCTCTAAAGAAAACAGCCATTGTTACTGCAACAGCCAGCGGATACATAAAATGGATGATAGAAGCAACACCACTTGCAATATTCTGATAAGCTATGACAAGACTGAACGAAGTAAGCGCACGCAGCAAGCTCAGTCCGAAAATTGTTTTAAAATCTTTATACCCTATGTGAAAATCACATTTGGTAAGAAAAGCAAAAACAAGCAAGACAACTGTAGCAACTCCCCAACGATAAGTCAGCACTTCGAAAGAAGAATATCCAATAGCCAACAAGCTTATGGAAAAAAACGGTGCCAATCCGAAAGTCGCAGAAGACACTGCTGCATATAAAATACCTTTTATCCGATTCATGTCCTTTTCAAGTAAAGCGGATACAAAGATAGACAATAATACATAATAAAAAAACAGGTTGCCTTTGTAAAGGCAACCTGTGATATCTTACTTTATGATTTCCAACTTCTTAAAGCATTTGGTCAGTTTATCCACAGCATAGTCAACTTGTTCCTTTGTATGAGTAGCCATCAAAGCAACACGCACCAAAGTATCTTGTGGTGCACAAGCCGGTGGAATAACAGGATTAATAAATATACCCTCGTCAAATGCCAGCTTAGTCACTTCGAATGTCTTATCCGTATCACGAACATAAAGTGGAATAATCGGACTTTCAGTATCACCGATTTCAAAACCGGCCTGACGGAAACAATCCAAAGCATAATTTGTAATCTTCCACAAATTCTCACGACGTTCGGGCTCACTCTTGAGGATATGAAGTGCAGCACGTGCAGCAGCTGTTGCAGCAGGAGTATTACTTGCAGAGAATATATATGAACGTGAGTTGTGACGCAACCAGTTGATTGTATCTTTATCCGCAGCAACAAAACCACCGATAGAAGCCAGTGACTTTGAGAATGTACCCATAATAACATCTACCTGATCAGTCAGGCCGAAGTGGTCACATACACCGCGTCCCTGATGACCGAATACTCCCAGGCCGTGAGCTTCGTCTACCATGATGCTGGCATTGTACTTTTTAGCCAGCGCTACAATTTCAGGTAATTTGGCAATATCGCCTTCCATACTGAAAACGCCGTCCATCACGATCAGTTTAACCTTGTCGGGCTCGCACTTCTGAAGTTGTTTTTCCAACGACTCCATATCGTTGTGCTTATATTTCAACTTGGTAGAGAAGGACAACCGATGGCCTTCGATGATAGAAGCGTGGTCCAGTTCATCCCATAAGATATAGTCTTCACGACCTGTCAGACAAGAAACCACTCCTAAATTAACCTGAAAACCGGTTGAATACACGATCGCATCTTCTTTTCCGACGAAATCGGCCAAACGTTTTTCCAATTGAACATGTAAGTCTAATGTTCCATTTAAGAAACGTGAACCTGCACAACCTGTACCATATTTTTTTATGGCTTCAATCGCAGCTTCTTTTACTTTCGGATGGTTGGTTAATCCCAAATAAGCATTAGAGCCAAACATCAATACTTTCTTGCCACTGATAGTAACTTCGGTATCCTGATCACTTTCAATCATTCTGAAATACGGATAGATACCGGCAGCCATAGCGCGCTGCGGTGCATCATACTTAGCTAGTTTCTCTTGTAATAGTTTCATATTTAATGAAGAGAATTTTTGTTTTTATCTTCTCAAAATGTTTCTTTAAAAGAACTCTTTGATTAAATTCGCTCTTTGTTTCACCTTTTTATCAGCCGCAAAAGTAGTAATTTTTTTACTTCTTCAATCTAAATAACTTAAAAGTTTTACCAAAAGCATTATTTTTGCTGTTGAAATATAGTGAAATCTCGAAAAAGCAGATTAAATGAGGGTGCAAGCAATAATTAACCCTATATCTGGGGTTGGATCAAAACGAAAGATTCCGAAGATGATAGAAATGATGTGTGCGAATGCCGGCTATGATTTGTCGCTTGCGTTTACAGAGTATGCCGGACATGCGAGTTATATCACTCGTCGGGAAATAGAGAGGGGAGCTGATTGTATAATTGCTGTAGGTGGAGATGGTACTGTCAATGAAATAGCCCGTTCGATGATTCATACGAATGCAACGTTGGGGATTATTCCTATGGGATCAGGGAATGGTCTGGCGCGCGAATTGCATATTCCGGTGGATCCGAAGAAGGCATTGGAAGTGATTAGCCGGGGGAAGGAAACAGTGATAGACTGTTGCCGGGCCAATGATCGTGCATTCTTCTGTACATGTGGTGTGGGCTTTGATGCAGCCGTCAGTCAGAAGTTTGCCGGAGAGAAACGGCGTGGCTCCCTCACTTATGTGAAGAATACAATTGAGGAATATTTGAGTTATAAGCCAGAAGTGTACGATTTGCTGATCGACAATTGCCAGGTAAAGGAAAAGGCTTTTCTGGTGGCTTGTGGGAATGCTTCGCAATATGGAAATAATGCCTATATTGCTCCGCATGCCAATATACAGGACGGACAAATGGACGTGACGATTCTTTCGCCGTTCACGCCGATTGACATACCAGCTTTGGCTATCCAGTTATTTACCAAGCAGATTGATAAGAACAGTAAAATCAAGACGATGAAGGCACATTCGTTGTCGATCATCCGGAATCATCCGGGTGTCATGCATCTGGATGGAGAACCGATCATGGCCGATAGCCGGATTGATATATCCATGATACCGCATTCGTTAAAGGTATTTACGCCAGAGACTGTCTCTTTCCGCAAGGAAGTACATGAACTTTTTGGGGAAATATCTCGTTTTATGGACAGACGGTTACCGTTTATTTTCCGTTGACAGACCGGAGTCCGTCGGGCATATTTTTCTAATTAATGTCAAAACGAATTCTCCGAACGAATTGTTTTCAAGGTGAATCGATTATTATCAAAGATGAATTGAGTATATTTGCACGCAAACAATAAATACGAATGAAATACAATACACAAGAAAAGCGGTTAGCTTTACCTGAATATGGTCGTAATATCCAGAATATGGTGGATTATTGCGTAACGATAGAAGACCGGGAAGAAAGAAAACGATGTGCGAATTCCATTATTAATGTGATGGGTAATATGTTCCCTCATTTACGGGATGTGAACGATTTCAAGCATATCTTATGGGATCATTTGGCTATCATGTCCGACTTTAAGTTAGACATCGATTATCCGTATGAGATCGTCAAGAAGGAAGAACTTTATACCCGTCCGGCCCGGATTCCATATAATAACTCCCGGATTCGTTACCGGCATTATGGTAAGACGCTGGAACTGATGATCCGGAAAGCGACTGAATATCCAGAAGGTCCGAAAAAAGACCAGTTGGTAAGATTGCTAGCTACCCAAATGAAGAAGTCATTCCTGACCTGGAACAAGGAAAGTGTAGACGACCGGAAGATCTTCAAAGACTTGGATGAGCTGTCGGGAGGAAATATCGTGTTGGACGAAGAAGTTCATAAATTGGCCGAAAGCCGTGAAATTTTGGCACGGAATAATAAGAAGAATAATTTCTCAAGGAAAAACAGATGAGTTCGTTTGTCATAGAAGGAGGACATAAATTGTCGGGTGAAATCACTCCGCAAGGCGCCAAGAATGAAGCGCTGGAAGTGATTTGTGCCGTATTGCTTACCCCTGAAAAGGTTACGATACACAATGTTCCGGATATACTGGATGTGAATAATCTGATCCAGCTTTTGCGTGATATGCGTGTAAAGGTGGAACGCCCGGCTGTTGGAACCTATACTTTTCAGGCAGATGACATTGATTTGGAATATTTGCAGACCGAGGAGTTTTTGCGGAAGAGTGCTTCATTGCGTGGATCGGTCATGGTTGTAGGACCATTGGTTGCCCGTTTCGGCAAGGCTATGATTCCGAAACCCGGAGGAGATAAGATTGGGCGCCGGCGCCTGGATACGCATTTTGTCGGTATTCAGAAGTTGGGTGCAACATTTACCTACGATCCGGACCGGCGGGTATATGAAGTAGTGGCCGAACATTTGAGAGGTACTTATATGTTGCTGGATGAAGCCTCAGTAACTGGTACTGCCAATATTTTGATGGCAGCCGTATTGGCTGAAGGAAAGACGACCATTTATAATGCCGCTTGCGAACCGTATTTGCAGCAATTGTCGGCTATGCTGAACCGGATGGGAGCACGGATCTCGGGCGTTGGCTCGAACCTGTTGACGATTGAAGGTGTCAGCGAATTACATGGGACCGAACATACGATCTTGCCGGACATGATTGAGGTCGGTAGTTTTATCGGAATGGCGGCCATGACAGGCTCAGATATTCTGATCAAGAATACGGGATATGATAAATTAGGTATTATACCGGATTCTTTCCGTCGTTTGGGTATTACCGTTGAACAGCAAGGAGACGATATTCATATACCTACGCATGATTCGTATGAGATTGATACGTTTATAGATGGTTCGATTATGACCATCGCGGATGCTCCTTGGCCAGGCCTGACTCCTGATTTGCTAAGCGTCTTTCTGGTGGTTGCCACTCAGGCGGTCGGCAGTGTATTGATTCATCAGAAGATGTTCGAGAGCCGATTGTTCTTTGTTGATAAGCTGATTGACATGGGAGCACAGATTATTTTGTGTGATCCGCATCGGGCAACGGTCATTGGTTTGGGAAATCGGTTCCAGTTGCGCGCATCTACGTTGGTATCGCCGGATATTCGTGCCGGTATCGCCTTATTGATCGCAGCCATGAGTGCGGAAGGAACCAGTACGATTCATAATATCGATCAGATAGACCGGGGTTATCAGGATATAGACAAGCGGTTGAATCAGATCGGGGCACGGATTACCCGATTGTAATGAAAAAGAAGTATGATTAAGTCGGATGAAGTTTTTAAGATAGGGCAGTTTGCCAAACCGCATGGAATCAAAGGTGAAATTACTTTGATGACTGATTGTGATGTGTTTGATGATACCGACGATCCTTATATTATATGTGATATGGACGGGATTCTGGTTCCATTCTTTTTGGAGGATTATCGTTATAAAACACAGTCATCCATGTTATTGAAGCTGGAAGGCGTAGATACGGAAGAAGCAGCCCGGGAGTTTTCCAATCGGGATGTCTTTTATCCGTTGGAGCTGATGGACGAAGATGAGTTGCTCGGTGATGTGACATGGGATAATTTTATCGGTTTTACGGTGATCGATGAGAAAGCCGGAGAATTAGGTAAGATTGTAGATGTGGATGAAACGACGGTCAATGTCTTGTTGCAAATAGAGTATCAGGGAAAAGACCTGCTGTTGCCTGCAGCTGAGGATTTGGTAAAACATGTTGATTTTGATAAGCGGGAATTATTGATGGCATTGCCGGAAGGCTTGCTGGATTTGTAAGAAGGTACAGGCTATGAAGTGGAAAAGAAGCAAAAGCAATACGAATAAATTATCCTTTTGGAAACGGATTCGCTTTAAGTATAAGCTTTCGTTTATCAATGAGAATACTTTGGAGGAAGTCTGGTCGTTCCGGTTATCTCAGTTGTCGGTATTTATATCGTTGGGCGTGTTTGCCTTTTCGCTGGTGGCCTTTACTGCCTTTATTATCATTATGACGCCTATCCGTAATTATCTGCCCGGTTATCTGGATGTTGAAGTTCGCAAGGAAATCGTACAAAATGCTTTGCGTGCGGATTCCTTGGAGCGGATGATCGAGATACAGAATCTATATCTGAAGAATGTGACAGGCATCATCAGTGGAACAATCGAACTGGATTCTATTCGGGAAATAGATTCATTGGCACGGGTTGATGCCGACTTCGAGATTCCTCGTAGTCCGGAGGAAGAAGAGTATGTAAAGAACTTTGAGCAGGAAGAAAAATATAATTTAACTGTTCTGAATACAAATCCGTTGCCGATGGATGGCCTGTTCTTTTATAAACCGGTAAATGGTGTTATATCATCCCATTATCAGGCAGACATCCATCACTTTGGTGTGGATATAGCAGCTGCATCCAAGGAAAGTGTATTGGCAACGCTGGATGGAACGGTGATGTATGCCGGTTATGATCCGAATCAGGGAAATGTGATCCAGTTGCAACATAAAAATGGATTTGTTTCAGTATATAAGCATAATGAATTGCTGTTGAAAGAACCTGGAGAACATGTGGTGGCAGGCGAAGCCATTGCCTTGGTGGGGAATACAGGGAAATTATCAACAGGTCCTCATTTGCATTTTGAGTTATGGTATAATGGAAAGCCGGTTAATCCGGAAGATTTCATTGTTTTTTAGTAAGTAAGTTTCATGAAACGACAATTAGCTATATTAGGTTCAACAGGTTCGATCGGGACACAGGCGCTTGAGGTAGTTAGTGAACATCCGGACCGTTTCGAAGTCTATGCTTTGACTGCCAATAACCAGGTGGACCTTTTGATCAATCAGGCACGTAAGTTCATGCCGGAAGTGGTGGTGATCGCCAATGAACAGAAGTATCCCGAACTGAAAGAAGCTTTGGAAGATCTGCCTATTAAAGTATGGGCAGGTTCGGATGCGATTGCACAGGTTGTACAGGCAAAACCAATTGATATGGTATTGACTGCCATGGTGGGATATGCCGGGTTAAAACCGACTATTGCTGCGATCAAGGCTGGAAAAGCCATTGCTTTGGCCAATAAGGAAACATTGGTAGTTGCCGGTGAGTTGATTACAGCTTTGGCTGCTGAATATAAGGTGCCTATCTTGCCGGTTGATTCGGAACATTCCGCTATCTTTCAGTGTTTGAATGGTGCGTATGATAATCCGGTGGAAAAACTATTATTGACCGCTTCGGGTGGACCATTCCGTCAGAAGACGATGGAAGAGCTGGCTTTGGTGAAGAAAGAGCAGGCATTGAAACATCCGAACTGGCACATGGGAGCCAAGATTACCATAGATTCGGCTTCGATGATGAACAAAGGCTTTGAGATGATCGAAGCGAAATGGCTGTTTGGAGTTGCTCCCGAACAGATCCAGATTATTGTTCATCCGCAATCCGTGATTCATTCGATGGTACAGTTTGAAGATGGCGCCGTGATTGCTCAGTTAGGTATTCCGGATATGAAACTCCCGATTGCGTATGCATTCTCTTATCCGGAACGGATGAAGAGTCATGAGCCTCGACTGGATTTCTTCCAGTATGCATCTCTCGTCGGATATGAATCGGTGAATTGGGGCGAAAAGGTGCTGCAAGACGGCTCGACCCTGCATAACCGGGACGCCTTCATCTATGGCGGTGCGCTGACGCTGGACGTGGAGTTTTACGTGGCTGACCGTATCGCCCTGCTCGCCAATCTCCGGGAGCGTTGCCTGTGGGGTGGCGACACGAAGAAATTTCATACGCAGTGGGGCATGGGTATAAAGTTCATCATCAACTGACGGAAATCATGAAAAAAGAATTGATAAAAAAAGAGTGGCATGTACCGGAGAAGTACCATGTCCAAGTCCGGGAAAAGCCGGAAAGTTTCTACGACATTCCCCATGAATACCGTAGCCCGCAGCTCTGTATGGAGGCGGTACGCGGATGGGGGTACAATCTGGGGATAGTGCCGGAAGGAATGAAGACACGAGAGATGTGCAGGGAAGCGTTCAACGCCAATCCGGACCTCGGCTACGAACATTGTGCCATCATCAGCTTCATGCCTTTTTCAGACGTGGTACTCGAATGCCTGAAGGACTCCGCCGGAGGAACGGACATGACGGATCTTGCCACAGTTGTCCGTCCGGAAGTTATGGACAGGGAGATTGCCGGTTTTCTTGTCGGAAAAGACGGACACTGCCTGCAATATGTGCCCGTACACCTGCAAACGGAAGAACTTGCGCTGACGGCTGTCAGAACTTCGGGGAATGCGGTTCTGCAGCACCGTAACATACGTGAGGATATCAAAACGGAAAAGGTCTATATGTCAGGTATGGAAAAGGACTGTTTTCAGTCGTTCCTGCACATACCTCCTGACAGGCGTACACCCGAAATATGCCTCGTGGCTGAAAAGCTGTATCCAAACGTGGTACGGGCAAGACCGGATTCCATACCGGAAGCGGTACGGAACGGATGCAATATATATACGTTGGGGCGGCTGCTGGAAAAAGCCTGCGGAGAAAAGTTCGATGCGGATACGGTAAGACGAGTATATGAAGGCAAACCGTTGCGGGTGAAGCAATTCACCACACCGACGGGAGTGATGAATGATACGGTTATCCGCTTCTCAAAAGAGAGCAGCCGGTTTCAGTATGAACAGCCTCATAAAAGCAACATGATAAAACGGAGAATGAAACCATGAATACAGAAACGGAAATAGACAGAATGAAGAGGATACCGATAGAGGACTTTCTCGCACGGCTTGGGCATCATCCCGTGCAAAGGCGTGCCAATGCCGTATGGTACAGGTCGCCTTACCGGGAGGAAAAGACACCGTCTTTCAAGGTGAACCCGGAGAAAAATCTCTGGTATGATTTTGGCGAAGGCAAGGGCGGAAACATCTTCGCACTTGCCGGGGAGTTCATCAGGTCGGACGACTTCCTTACGCAAGTGAAGTATGTGGCGGAGATGTCGGGTATGCCGCTTCCGGAACATGAGCCGCGTCAGAATCCCGGAGTGCGACAAGCTGGCGGGCAGAGCTTTGAGGATGTGGAGATACTTCCCTTGCAGAACCGGGCTTTGCTCCATTATCTGCAAGAGCGTGGCATACCGTCCGCCATCGCCGTAGCGAACTGTAAGGAGATGCGCTAT
>ENA-OOWV01000478-OOWV01000478.1-human-gut-metagenome-genome-assembly--contig:-NODE-478-length-31174-cov-7.382532_pt1 | contig 31174 bp, 35 predicted proteins | sample MGYA00241584_ERZ501337 | MGnify/ENA primary metagenome ERZ501337 (study PRJEB25962, sample SAMEA2042744) | human gut metagenome | biome: human gut; feature: human-associated habitat; material: faeces... | reverse complement strand
GCCCATTAAAGTGGTACGCGAGCTGGGTTCAGAACGTCGTGAGACAGTTCGGTCCTTATCTGTCGCAGGCGGAGGATATTTGAAGGGAGTTGGCCCTAGTACGAGAGGACCAGGCTGAACGAACCGCTGGTGCACCAGTTGTCATACCAATGGCACAGCTGGGTAGCTAAGTTCGGAAGGGATAAACGCTGAAAGCATCTAAGTGTGAAGCCCACCCTAAGATAAGATATCCCATACCGTAAGGTAGTAAGATTCCACGTAGACTATGTGGTTGATAGGTTGGAGGTGTAAGTGCAGCAATGCATTAAGCTGACCAATACTAATAAATCGAGGGCTTAACCACAAAACGTTAAGTTAGAAACAAAGTAATCGGAACGAGAAATCCCTAAAACAAATTCATCTATGTATTTTTGAGTGTGCTTTAATTGCATACAATAATTTTCTAGTGATAATGACATTTAGGGTAATACCTGTTCCCATCCCGAACACAGAAGTCAAGCCTAAATGTGCCGAAAATACTTGTGGGTTACCCTACTGGGAAGATAGGTTGTCGCTAGTTTTTTTATTTAAAAATATCTATTAAAAATAAAACTTTAATGAAGGCATTTAAAAATAAAGTTCGGTAATTTTATTTTTAAATGCTTTTATTACAATATTTATAAAAGTGTGCATATATTATAAAAGTATATAATGATAAAATATAAAAATATTAAGAGGTGGTAATATGTCAAAAGTAATGTGGAAACCAGGAACATTTTTATATCCAATACCTGCAGTAATGGTAAGTTGTGGAACAATGGAAAAATCTAATATAATTACTGTTGCATGGACTGGAATATTAAATACAAATCCTGCAATGGTATATATATCTGTTAGACCAAGTAGATATTCATATAATTTAATAAAAAATCAAGGTGAATTTGTAATAAATTTAACAACAAAAGATTTAGTTAAAATAACTGATTGGTGTGGAGTTAAAACGGGTGCAAAAGTTGATAAATTCAAAGAAATGAACTTGCATAAGGAAAAAGCAAATTTTGTAAAATGTCCTATGATTAAAGAAAGCCCTGTTTCTGTTGAATGTAAGGTTAGAGAAATTAAAGAATTGGGAAGTCATACAGTGTTTGTAGCAGATGTACTTGCAATAAATAGTGATGATAAATATATAGATAATAATGGTGCATTTGATATTTCAAAATGTAATTTGATATCATATGCTAATGGGGGTTATTATTCAATGGGTAAAAAACTTGGAAAGTTTGGATTCTCTGTTCAAAAGAAAAAGAAAAGGAAATTTAATATAAAAAAATCAAAAAAATAGATATTTTTTTAATTGAAATCCATTGACATAAGTTGATAAAAGTGGTAAAATATTCTAGCGTATGTATATTACGGACATACGATCACATCGTTTAAAAATAAAAAAAGTATGGTAATTCGGAGGTGTATTAAGATGGCAGCAAAAGGACCAAGAGAAAACATAACATTAGAATGTACAGAATGTAAAAATAGAAATTATGTTACTTCAAAAAACAAAAGAAATAATACTGATAGATTGGAATTAGTTAAATATTGTAAATTCTGTAAAACGCGTACAACACATAAAGAAACTAAATAAAAATATATAGTATTAGAGCTATTTTAGGGAGGAAATGAAATGGCTAAAAAAGATGAAAAAAATATTAAAGATAAAACAAGCTTTATGAAAAAATTTAAAGCAGAATTAAAAAAAGTAATTTGGCCAACACCAAAACAATTATTTAACAATACAGTAGCAGTTTTGTCAATAGTACTTATAACAGCTATAATAGTATTTGTTTTAGATGTTGCTTTTGAATCTATGAACAAATATGGTGTAGATAAAATAAAACAGGATATTGTTAATTCATCAACTAATAATACTGAAAACAATGAAACAATAAATGAAAATACTGATGATAGTGCTGTAGATAATCAACAAGAAAATTCAGATACAGAAAATCAAGAAACAGAAACTGTGGAAGAAAATAATGTTACAGAATAAGTATTAAATAGTTATATGGTCAAAAAAATATCAGAAGGAGGCTTAAATTAGATGTCTCAAAAAGATTACGATATGAATCCAAGATGGTATGTTGTACATACTTATTCTGGATATGAGAACAAAGTAAAAAAAGACTTGGAAAATACTATAAAAAATAGAGAACTTGAAGATTATTTCTTTGATATAATAGTTCCAATGGAAGAACAAATAGAAATAAAAGATGGAAAAAGAAAAACAAATTTAAAGAAAGTTTTCCCTGGATATGTTTTAGTTAAGATGATAGTAACTGAAGAAACTTGGTATATAGTAAGAAATACTAGAGGTGTAACAGGTTTTGTTGGTTCTGGAACAGATCCAATTCCATTAACAGATGAAGAAATAAGAAATATGGGCTTTGATGAAGCTGAAATTAATGTTGATTATGAACTTAATGAACAAGTTGAAGTTATGAATGGTCCATTTGAAGGATTTGTAGGTACAGTTCAAGAAATAAATAAAGAAAAGCATAAAGTAAAAGTTTTAGTATCAATGTTTGGAAGAGAAACTCCAGTAGTACTTGAATTTTCACAAGTAAAAAAAGTTCAATAATAAATATGGTATAAAATTTATAGTTGCTTTTAATAATAAAATAATAGGAAAGTTTTAGAGGAGGTGCCAATAAAATGGCAGAAAAAGAAATTACAAATATAATTAAATTACAAATAGAAGCAGGAAAGGCAACACCAGCTCCACCAGTAGGACCAGCTTTAGGTTCAAGTGGTGTTAATATTATGCAATTCGTAAAAGAATTCAACGATAGAACTGCAAATCAACCTGGAATGATAATACCAGTTGTTATAACAGTTTATAAAGATAAATCTTTTGAATTTATAACAAAAGTACCACCAGTAGCAGTTTTAATAAAAAAATCAATAAAAATTGAAAAAGGTTCTGGAAAACCAAATAAAGAAAAAGTAGCTAAAATAACTAAAGAACAAGTTAAAGCTATCGCAGAACAAAAAATGCCAGATTTAAATGCTGCATCATTAGAGACAGCAATGAGTATGGTAGAAGGTACTGCTAGATCAATGGGTGTAGTAGTTGTTGATTAGTTAAAATGAGTTATAAAATTGTATTTATAATTTGTTTTATAGATGTAAGTATATTTTTAAATAAATTTTAAATAAAATTACAGATTATATTTATAATTTATTTTTAATATAAAATAATAATTATATAATATTGGGAGAGTAAAACTCGTTAGAACCAAAGGAGGTAAAAAATGAAAATAGCAAAAAGATATGCTGAAAGTTCAAAATTAGTGGACAAAAACAAAGAATATGATATCAAAGAAGCTTTAGAATTAATTGAAAAAATGCCAAAAGCTAAATTTGATGAAACAGTTGAATTACATGTTAAATTAGGGGTAGACTCAAAACATGCTGACCAACAAGTTAGAGGTACAGTAGTACTTCCAAATGGTACAGGTAAAACACAAAAAGTATTAGTATTTGCAAAAGGACCAAAAGCTGAAGAAGCTGAAAAAGCTGGAGCAGATTTTGTTGGAGCAGAAGAATTAATACCAAAAATACAAAATGAAAACTGGTTTGATTATGATGTAGTTGTTGCAACACCAGATATGATGGGTGTTGTAGGTAGATTAGGTAAAGTATTAGGACCAAAAGGATTAATGCCAAACCCTAAATCTGGAACAGTAACAATGGATGTTACAAAAGCAATAAATGAAATCAAATCTGGTAAAGTTGAATATAGATTAGATAAAACAAATATTATTCACTTAGGATTTGGTAAAGTTTCTTTTGGAGCTGATAAATTGGCTGAAAACTATGATACAATTATGAATGCTATAATAAAAGCAAAACCAGCTGCTGCAAAAGGACAATATATTAAGAGTGTTTCTGTAACAACAACAATGGGACCTGGAATATTCATTAATCAAAAATAGAATATATTAAGCCAAAGACAGTAGGCAAAGTAAGTCCTACCGAGGTTATAAAAATAATGTGTATTAAACACTTTTTATAATCTCGTATTGGATGTAAAAAGTGTTTTTAATTTTTATTATAAATATGGAATTAGGAATTTATTAAAATGAATTATTATAATCGAAAGGTTATACATAATAAAAAATTTTAATATAAGGTTATAATAATGAAAATAAAAGATTCTTAAACCGTAAAATAATTAGGAGGTGAAAATTAAAAAATGGCAAGTGAAAAAATATTAAATCAAAAGAAAGAAGAAGTAACAAAATTAGCAAATAAAATGAAAGAAGCTAAATTAGTACTTTTAACAGATTACAGAGGAATTAATGTTGAAGACGTAACAGAATTAAGAGCGGAATTAAGAAAAACAAATGCTGAATATTCAGTTATAAAAAACAACATAACAAGAAGAGCATTAGCAGAAGCAGGAATTGAAGGTTTAGAAGATAAATTAGTAGGACCTACAGCTGTAATAATGAGTAATGAAGATTATTTAGAACCATCAAAAGCAATTTATGAATTCACAAAAAACAATGAATATTATAAAATTAAGGGTGGAGTTATAGATGGAAAAGTAATGACAACTGAAGAAATAATTACTTTAGCAAAATTACCATCAAAAGAAACATTACTATCTATGCTTGCTGGAGCATTACTTGCAAATATTCAAAAATTTGCAGTTGCACTTGATCAAGTTAGAATTCAAAAAGAAGAGGGTTCAGCTGAAGAAACAACAACAGCAGAAGCTTAATTTTACAATAAATAATATTGCATAAATTAATTGGCAATTAAGTTGTAAATATTGTGAAAATAAAATGTTATCATCATGATAACAAAAATAGAAAATAAAGTCATAAATATAGATGACAAATAAAAAAATTAGGAGGATTATAAAATGAGTAAAGAAGAAATGATTGAAGAAATCAAAAAAATGACAGTAGTAGAATTATCAGAATTAGTAAAAGCTATAGAAGAAGAATTTGGAGTATCTGCAGTAGCAGCAGCTGCACCAGCAGCAGGAGCAGCAGCAGGAGATGCAGCAGCTGAAAAAACATCATTCAATGTTGTATTAAAAGAATCTGGAGATCAAAAAATAAAAGTAATTAAAGTAGTTAGAGATGCTACAGGATTAGGATTAAAAGAAGCTAAAGAATTAGTAGACGGAGCACCAAAAACAATTAAAGAAAACGTTTCTAAGGAAGAAGCTGAAGAATTAAAAGCTAAATTTACAGAAGTTGGAGCTGTTATTGATTTACAATAATTCGTAGTAAAGAAAAATATTTTATTTAAATTGAACTTAAATTATTAGACAAAAGTTTAATAATTTAGGTTCTTTTTGCTATAGTAATTTTATGAATTAAGTGTTATAATGTGAAAAAAGTAATAATATATTAATATATTTTTTAGGAGGAAATAAAATGGGTAGAGTAGGTATAATAGTTGCTATGCAAGAAGAATTAGAGGAAATATTAAATATAATGACTAATACAGAAGAAAAAGAGATATATGAACTTAATTTTATAATTGGAAAAATTGAAAAGAATAGAGTGGTTGTTGTTAAATGTGGTGTAGGTAAAGTAAATGCTGCAAGAGTTACACAATTATTAATTGATAAATTTGAAGTAAAATGTGTTATAAATCTTGGAGCAGCAGGAGCTTTAAATCCATTTTTAAATATAGGAGATATTATTATTGGTGAAAAACTAGTACAACATGACTTCGATATAACCGCTTTTGATCATGATAAGGGATATATAACAGGTGTTGGAGATTTTATTTATAGTGATAATAATTTGGTAGATAGATTTAGTAAAGTAGCTAAATCACTTACAGATAATACATATAAAATAGAAAAAGGAATTATTGCAACAGGTGATATATTTTGTACAGACATTGAAATGAAAAATAAAATTTATACTAAATTTGATGCTGATTGTGTTGAAATGGAGGGAGCAGCAGTTGCACAAGTTTGTTATTTAGATGAGATTCCTTTTATTGTTATTAGAAGTATATCTGATTCACCAAATGGAAATAATGAAGTTGATTTTGATAAATTTGTCGAATTGGCATCAAAAAGATGTGCAAATATATTGAAAGAATTTTTAAAATCAAATTTGGAGTAGACATAAAAAATGCAAAAAACTATTGATTATACTGTAAATATATGGTATAATATAAATAGTTTTTTAAAAAGAAAGAGGTTAAAAAAATGGATACAACAGTTAATTATGAAAAAATAACTGAAAATGATTCAATATGGAGCGTATTTAAAAAGTTTTTCTCATGTTCAGAAAACGAAGATGAACTAAATGAAAAAAAAATAAGAGAAGTAGAAAGTCAACAAGATAATGAATATATTGAAAAATGTTGCAAATTTGTCTCTACTCCAGAGATAAAAAAACGTAATTCAAGGTCAAAAAATGGATTAAATGTTGAGAAAAAAACAGTACAAGCAAAAGTAGAAAAGCAAATTATACAAAGTGAAAAAAGCGATACTAATCAGGAAAAAGAATTAGGAAATGATTGAAATAATTAATAAAAAATTCTGGAGATTATATAATATATGTTACAAATCAAAGTATTGTTGAAAACTAAAAATAATTTTCCAGAATTTTAATTTTATTGTATTTTTATCTTGACAAATGGACAAACTCAATGTATAATAAATATCGCAATGGAAATGGCGAAGTAGCTCAGTTGGCTAGAGCATCCGGTTCATACCCGGCAGGTCGTAGGTTCGAATCCCACCTTCGCTACCATATAATATAAAAATGAAAAATAAGGTGTTTCAAAGATTTTGGAACATCTTATTTTTTGTTAGCCTTTTTTGGTTATTTAGTTTAAGATAGTTTTTATTGTAAAATGAGGTTTAAGATTAATTTTTTTATAAAATAATGTTTTACGAAAAAATTTATAAATGCAAATTTATTATAAAATAAAAATCCCCGCTTTAGCCGTAAGATGTCTTGAATTTTTAAGGACCTGCTCCTAAAAACAGGTGGGTGCCTACCAAAATACTCATGGGCTTCTTACATAAATGCAAGCATGCACGCCATATCTTGAGATTGGCTCCTCTTACAAACTTGTAGGTTCTAAAAATTCTGTCTACACGTACTATGCAGGGTAAATTAATAACTTGTTTATTAGATTATCTATAGTTTAACATATAAAAATAAATGTTTCAAATTAGAAAAACTTATTAAAAATCGATTAAATATTATTTATATTATTTTATCTCTTTTTTTATAATTTATTCTCATTTTATTTAGTTTTTTAAAGTTTGCAAAGAAATATTTTTTATGCTAAAATATTAAATCATTTTGAAAAATATATAAATTTATTCCTTTAGTTCTTTATTTAATTTTCCTATAGCTTTTGTTTCAATTCTAGATACATAAGAACGTGATATTCCCATCATTTCAGCTATTTCATGTTGTGTTTTTGGCTTATGACCATCAAGGCCAAAACGTAACTCTATAATGGTTTTTTCTCTATCTTTTAGAACTTCTCCAATTTTTTTGTAAAGTTTTTTGATTTTCATTTTTAAATCAACTTCATCTTCAATGTTTCTTTCATCATTTTCTAAAACCTCCTGTAATGTTACAACATTATCATCTTTATCTTTTCCAATAGGTTCATTTAGGTAGACTTCTGCATTTAATTTTTTAGTTGAACGTAAATGCATAAGAATTTCATTGTCGATACATCTTGATACATATGTACTAAGCTTAGAACCTTTGTCAACATTAAAGCTATTTATTCCTTTAATCAATCCAATTGTACCAATTGAAATTAAATCATCTTGGTCAACTTTTGTATTTGAATATTTTTTGACTACATGTGCAACTAATCTAAGATTTCTTTCTATCAAAATATTTCTTGCATCTTCATCTCCTTTTTTCAATAGTTCCAGATATTTTTTTTCTTCTTCATTTGTTAGTGGTTCTGGAAATAAGTTGCTTCCAGATATATAACCGAACGGCAAATACTGCATAATTTAAGAATTGTAAAAAGCCTAAAATACTAATACTACAAAGTGCTTCAATCATATTGCACCTCCAAATTTTATATATAAAATTATATGTTTATAAATTTGAAAAGTGCATGGACTTTAAAAATAAAAATAAAATTTAAAAAAATATTGAAAAAATAGTTAAACTATGATATAACGATATTGATATAACAAAAGATTTATGAAAAACATAAATAGAAAAGAGGAATAATGGAAAAGATACAAAAAGAAAACTGTAATGTAATTAGGTATAATAATGATGTTATAAAAGATAAAAATACTAATATTATAATTAGAACATTAATAGATAAAAAAACTTCACAAAGTATAAGTGTTTTTTTATTAAAATATGAATTTGATGGAAAACCTTATGAAGTTGTATTAGGAAAGTTACAATTGAATAAAGGTGATGGTAGCCTAAGCGATAAAGCTAAAATAGTAAAAGAATGTATTGAGAGACAATTGACAGCTAATAGTAAAGGTAGAAATAATTGTGATATTTGCAAAAGTTTGGATAATATTTGTGTAAAAAAAGAAATTCCATTTGTATATACTGATGAGGGAATAAAAATAGTTACTAATAGTATAGATAATTTTAAAAAAATGGAAAGAACTTATTTATGTAATGAAGAAAACGATATTTTGAAATTAAGATGCTTGGATCCAGAGAAAAGAATGGATTTATATATAAGTGAGGCAAATCTTAGAAAAAGTATAGATGAAAATATTAAGCAAAATAAGGCTATTGACGCAGCTAAAAAAGAATTAAATTTTGATGAAATGAAAAAATTTAATGTTGCAAAAAATTTAAAGGAGCTTCAAGAGATACAAAGTGAAGACATTAGATTTGATTATAGAAATGAATTAATGGAATATTTAATAAACTGGAAGTTAGAACGAGGTACTAATACGAAAAATAAAGATGAACAAATGAGAAAAGCATTAATAAAAGCGTTGCAAATTAAAAAATATTGTAGAGAAAAAGAAAATAGAGAAGTACAAATAGATATAAAAACATTATTTAATGAAGAAAATAATGAAAAGACCCTTGAAGAAAAATACTTTAGATTAAAAGAAAAAGGGATTGCTATTGATATAAAAAAATTATTGGAACAAGCACAAAATGATTGTTTGGAAAATGCAATAAATATGAAAGATATTTCAGGAGAAAAAGAAAATCTAGAGTTAGTTGAGAGAATAAAAGATTATAATATGATTTTTGATTTGATAAAAAATGGTAGAGATGTTGCGTCTCAATTTTTGTATATGCGTTTACCAGAAGAGAAAACAGCAGAAGAAAATGAAATGAAAAAAGAGGTAAGGTTTATTGAGTTAAAGGCATTAATAGAGAATCAAATAAAAAAGGAAAAGATAGATAGTGTAAAAGCTAAAGAAATTATGAAGTATTTGGAAATGAAAGAAGATGTCTTAGGTAAAGTAAGGTTATTGAATGGAAATGATTTTTTTAAAGTATATGAACAAAATGATAAAGTAAAAAATTTGATAAAATATACAATTCAGACTGAATCTAGAGACAGCACATTATTAGAAGAAAAGAAATTACTTTCAGAAGTATATGAAGAAATGACTGATGTGTTAATATTAAAACATGAAGATTCAGTAAAATTATATAATGGATATGCAAATAAATTCGGAGCACAAACTTGTGAAATACCTGGCGAAGGTAGAAATGAATTTGTAGAAGAAAATCCAAAAAGAGATGATGGTGAAAGTATAGGAGAATAAGATATATAATATATTCAAATTTTATGTGGGAAAGTGGAATTTTTATTTCACTTTCTTTTAAATATATTGAAACTTAGTTAAATAGATGTTAAAATAATATAGGTAATAAGAGATTAGAAAAAATTTATATTCGTATAGGTCAATAAAAAGTAAGAAAGGAATTGATTTTTTATATGACAATATCAGAGGCAATTAAAAAGGGAATGATAGAACTAAAAAATGGAAATATTGAAGAACCAAAATTAAAATCAAGATTATTGATGCAATATGTGTTAAAACAAACAAGACAGTATGTAATTGTAAATGATATGGAACAACTTGATAAAAACAAAGAAATACAATACTTTGAGAATATAAAAAAATTAAGAAAAGGGATTCCAATAGAACATATAACACATCAAAAGGAATTTATGAAATTGATGTTTTTTGTAGATAAAAATGTTTTAATTCCTAGACAAGATACAGAAATATTAGTAGAGGAAGTTATAAGCATTGCAAAAAAAATTAATGCAAAGAATATATTAGATTTATGTACTGGAAGCGGAGCTATTGCTGTATCTCTTGCAAAATATTTGCCACAAACAGAAATTACAGCAATTGATATAAGTAATGAGGCTTTAAAAATAGCAAAGAAAAATGCAATTAGTAACAATGTTGAAAATCAAATTACATTTATAAGTTCAGATATGTTCACAAATTTAAATGAGGAAAAGTTTGATATAATTGTATCTAATCCTCCATATATAAAAACTAATGTTATTGAAGAATTAGATATGCAAGTAAAAAATGAGCCTTATATAGCATTAGACGGGGGAAAAGATGGATTGGAATTTTATAAAAAAATTATAAATGAGTCTTATCAATATTTGAAATTTAATGGATATTTATGTTTGGAAATTGGCTTTGACCAAAAAATTGATGTTATTGAACTTATTGAAAATACTGAAAGATTTATAGGTACATATTCAAAAAAAGATTTGTTTGATAATGATAGAATTGTAGTTACACGATTAAAATAATTTTTTGATATATAAGGCTTTGAGGGTTCAAGTTATAATGATGTATAATAAAAAAAGTGGTGAATTTATAATTTTGAAATAGGAGGTAAGAAGATGTCTTTTTCGTCAGATTTAAAAGAAGAACTTAGTAAAATAAATAATCTAAATAAAAAGGATGAAATTAAATATGAGTTAATTGGATACTTGATTTCAAAAAATGCTTCAGTTGTAAAAAATAATGTAAGATATGCAACAGAGAGTGAATATAATATAAATCGTTTTTCTAAATTATTAAGAAATTTGGATATTGACAACAATATTGAATTTGATGGAAAATCATTTATTATTACCTTTAAAGTTAAAAATCTTTTAGAAGATGTTGAAGTTGTAGATAATCAATTAAAAATAAAAACAGATGATGATTTTGTTGATACTAAAAAAGTCTCAAATGACCAAAGTGAAAATTTGAGTCAAAATGAAAATGATATAAAAAATAATAAATTTATAATTACTGAAAATGATAATTGTAAAAGGGCGATTATAAGAGGTGCTTTTTTAGGAGGGGGTTCAATAAATAATCCTAGTAGAACATATCATTTGGAAATAAATTTATCAACAAAAGATAATATGGAATTTTTGGAAGAAATATTAAAACAATGTAATATTAAATGCAAAAAATTAGAAAATAAGAATTCAATTTATTTGAAAGATGGAGAAGAGATTTCAGCGATTATTGCACTATTTGGAGCAAGTAGTAGTGTTTTGAAATTTGAGGATATCCGTGTTCAAAAGGAAATGAGTGGCAAGGTTAATAGAATTGTTAATTGCCAGACTGCTAATTTGAACAAAACTTTGAATGCATCTGTTGAACAAATTGATGCTATTAGAAGGTTGCAACAGTCTAACAAATTTAATAATTTGGATGATAATTTGAAAGAGATTGCTTTACTTAGATTAGAGTATCCAGATATGTCTTTGGTGGAACTTGGTAAAAAATTGAAAGAACCAATTGGAAAATCAGGTGTTAATTATAGATTGAAGAGAATTATTAAAATTGCAGAGGAATTATAAGATAAAAAATTATGAGGAATTATAAAATAAAGAAAATATATTGAATTCAAAAAATTATAAGATAGTAACAAATTGTATCAATATGCAATTGAAAATGGATTTTAAAGGAAGTTGAAGATGGAGTTAGGAATTTATGTGCATATACCTTTTTGTGTTAAAAAATGCGATTATTGTGATTTTATATCATATTCAAATTGCTTTGATATGCAGGAGAGATATGTTGAAAAATTATTAGAAGAAATTGAAGAAAATAAAGATTTATTAAGAAATAATTTTATAAGTACCATTTATATTGGAGGAGGAACTCCATCAGCAATAAAGCCTGAACTTATAAAAAAGATTTTGAATAAAATTTATGATGTTGTAGGAATAGAAATTGAGAAAAATAATGTTGCATTGAATGGTGCTAAAAAAATAATAGAAAATGAAACAAAAAATGATGAAAATAAGAACGAAATTGAAATTACAATTGAGGTAAATCCAGGAACTACAACAAAAAATAATTTACAGATGTATAAAAATTGTGGAATAAATAGGTTAAGTATAGGACTTCAAAGTACTGAGGATGCTATTTTAAAGGAAATCGGAAGAATTCACAATTATGAACAATTTTTAGATACATATAATTGGGCAGAAGAAGCGGGATTTGAAAACATAAATGTTGATTTAATGTTAGGACTTCCAGGACAAGATATTGAAATTTTAAAAAATAGTTTGGAGAATGTGGTTAATTTGAAACCAATACCAAATCATATATCTGTGTATTCTTTGATAGTAGAAGAAAGGACAAAAATAGAGCAAAGAATTGATTCTGGGGAATTAAGTTTGCCAGATGACGAAGAGGAAAGAAGACAGTATCATTATATGAAAAATTTCTTAGAGTTGAAAGGCTATAAGCATTATGAAATATCAAATTTTGCAAAGCCAGGATTTGAATCAAAACACAATATGAATTGTTGGGGACAAAAGCAATATGTTGGCTTTGGAGTTGCTGCACATTCATATGTAAATGGTGTAAGGTATGCAAATACTTCTGACTTGGAAGAATATTTGAATGTAGATAATGCAAAAAATGTTGAGAATGATATGAAAAATGAGTTTGAGGTTAACTTTGAAAACAAAAATGGATTTGCAATTATAAAAACAATTGAAGAAACTCAAAACAAACTAGATATGGAAAAAGAATTTATGATGTTGGGACTAAGAAAACTTGATGGTGTTAGCGTTTCTAAGTTTGAGCAGAAGTTTGGAGAAAATCCGATTTATTTATTTAGAAATGAATTACAGAAATTAGTAGAGGAAGACTTATTAGAAGTAGACTTAGATGATATTAGATTAACTAGCAAAGGACTAGATTTAGCCAATTTAGTTTGGGAAGAATTTGTATAGAGAGTTGTCAAAAGGGACGGGCTTTTTTGACAACTAAAATATAAAAAATAAAAAGTTGTCAAAAAAGCCCGTCCCTTTTGACAAGAAGAGGAAAAAAATGAAAAATATAAAAGATTATGATTTAGAAGATTTAAAAAAAGAACTAGTAGAAATAGGAGAAAAACCATTTAGAGCAGAGCAAATATTTAAATGGCTATATCAAGAAAAAGTAAAAGAATTTGACGAAATGACAAATTTATCTTTGGCATTAAGAGAAAAATTAAAAGAAAATTATACAATTTGCAATTACAAAATTTTAAGAAAACAAGAATCAAAAGATGGAACAATTAAATATCTATTTGACGTGTTAGATGGTAATGCAATAGAAACAGTACTAATGAGTTATCATCATGGATATAGTATTTGCGTTTCTTCACAAATTGGATGTAAAATGGGATGCAAATTCTGTGCATCAACAGGAATAAATTTTATAAGAAGTTTGACATCAGGTGAAATTGTTGAGCAAATTTTAGCTGTTGAACAAGATACAGGTGTTAGAATTTCAAATGTTGTGTTTATGGGAATAGGTGAGCCACTAAATAATTATACAAATGTTGTAAATGCAATTAGAATTATAAATAATCCAAAGGGACTAAATATTGGAGCAAGACATATAAGTGTTTCTACAAGTGGGTTGGTACCAGGTATTTATAGATTAGCAGATGAAAATATTCAATGTACATTGTCTATTTCTTTACATGCAACAAATAATGAAAAAAGAAGTAGTATGATGCCTGTAAATAATGCTTTCCCAATTGAAGAATTGATGCAAGCATGCAAGGATTATATTGCAAAAACTAATAGAAGAATTTCTTTTGAGTATGCTTTAGCTAAAGATAATAATGATAATCTTGAAGATGCCAAAGAATTAGTTAAATTGTTACATGGTATGTTATGCCACGTCAATTTGATTCCTATTAATAAAATTGAAAATGGTGCTTATTCAAAATCTTCTAATGAAAATATTATGAAGTTTAGAGATTACTTAAATGACCATGGAATTGTTGCTACTATTAGAAGAGAACTTGGATCTGATATTGATGCAGCATGTGGACAGTTGAGAAGGAAAAATTTGAAAGAAGATAAATAAAAGTTTTAGGAACGGGAATTGGTTTATAATATCTTGAATTTTGAACTTATTTCTGTTCCTTTTTTATATTATCATTGACGTATTATAACCTACTATGTTATAATATATAAAAATACAAGAGAGGAGTTGTGTAATTTATTGAAAATCGTTAAGACAGCAGGATATAAAAAAGATTTTCAAAAGAAGATAGTAAAAAAACATAAGAAAAAAGAACAAGAAGTAATTGAAAGAATAGAAGAACTATTAATACAGAGTATTAATATGAAAGAACTGATGATAAACCCTCTTAGAATTGTATATAATATAGAGAAGAAAAAGCGGTGACTTGAACGATATATATACAGCAAGAGTTAACTCGAAAATAAGAATGTATATAAAGCCAACAGGGCAATATCCATATATTTTAGAAGACATAATAGAAATTCAATTAATTGAAATTGATGAGCAACATTATGGAGATGGATAATTAAAAGATAAGGTGAGTGAAAATGATATATTTTGGAAAATATTTAAAAGATTATTTAGAATTTAATAATATTTCTCAAAGTGAATTTGCAATGAGAATGGGAATAACACAAAAACATATGAATGAAATATTAAATGGAAAAACAAATATTACCTTAGAAATGGCAGGAAATATTGAAAGATTAACTGGTATTAATTCTAGTTTTATTATAAATATAGAAAATTCAAGAAAAATTAAGGAAAAAATTCTAAGCGAATATGGAAGTAGTGAAAATGTAAAGAAAGCAATTACAAAAGAATACTATATAAATGAATTAAAGAAAAATAATTGGGTTACATTTAAAGACGAATCTAATATATTACAAGTATGTATAGACTTATTAAACTTTTTAAAGATTAAAGACTTTGGTGTAGTAGAAAAGTTAGAAAAACAAGTATTATTTAAGAAAACGGGAAATGACTTTAAAAAATTAGCTTTATGGATTGCACATTGTGATGAAATGATACAAAATCAAGAAGTTAAAGAATATAATCACTGTAATTTGCTATTTTTAATAAGTGATTTAAAAAAATATGCTTATGAAAATATAACAGATTTAAATGAGATACAAAAAATATTGAATAATTATGGTATATTTTTTGTATGCGAAAAAGCAATAAAGGGAACAAAAGTAAGAGGTTGTTTTAAAGTAAAAGGAAAACATCCTGCAATATATATTACAGATAATTATGCAGGTAAAGATTCATTATATTTTGAACTTTTTCATGAATTAGGACATTGTAAATCAGACTATAATGATGCACAAAATAAAGTAATAATTGATGGAAATAAAGAAAAAGAAGAGAAAGCAGATAAATTTGCATTAAATACAATGATAGATGAAGAAAGTTGGAGAGAAATTCTTAAATCAGATTTAAAAGAAGTAACATTGAAGAATATTTCAGAAAAATACTGTATTCCTATGAGTTTTATTGTAGGTAGATTAGCAAAAAATAATAAGATTAAGTATGATAGCAAAATTTATCAAAAATATTATAAAATATAAAAATTAGGGATTGAGGACCCGTCCCCTAATCCCTAATTTCTATAGTATAATACAAATTAATCCTCCTGAACCTTCATTAACAATACGTTCCAAAGTTTCTTGAAGTTTCATTTGGGCATCTTCTGGCATTTTAGAAAGTTTTGTTTGCAAGCCTTCATTAACAAGTTCATGTAAACTTTTTCCAAAAATATTTGATTCCCAAATTTGTTTAGGATCGTTTTCAAATCCTGAAAGTAAGTAATTTACCAATTCTTCAGATTGCTTTTCAGAACCTACAATTGGTGAGACTTCAGTGGTTACATTTGTTTTTATCATATGTATACTAGGAGCGGTAGCTTTTAGTTTTACACCAAAGCGAGAGCCTTGTTTAACCATTTCTGGTTCTGCTAAAACTAAATCGTCAATTGATGGCGTAACAATTCCATAGCCTTTTGCATTTACTTCTTCTAGAGCATATGCAATTTTATCGTATTTTTTCTTAGCAGAAGAAAGGTCTGTAATAATTCCAAATAGGTCGCCTTCATTTTCAACATTGACACCTGTTATTTCTGATAAAACTTTATAGAATAAATCTTCTTTTACATCAATTTGAATTTTAACATTACCAGAGCCAAGTTCAATATTTGTAATAGTAGTTCTAGAAACCATTTCAGTTTGGCTAATTTTTTGAGTACAACTTGAAATATCTTTTAAAACATTTGCATTTGAAAATGCATCTTTTATTTCATTGAATAATTCTGCTTTTATAGGATGATTAAAACTTAAGCCATCAACCCAACGTGGTAATGTAATTGCAATTTTTTGTGCGGGAAATTCGTATAAAATTTTAGAAAACATTGTATTGATGTCATCTATACTTAAATTTGCACAGTTTATAGGCATTACACTTGTGTTATATTTATCAGTTAATTTTTTTGCTAACTCTTGAGTGTATTCAGATGAAGGTGTTTCAGAATTTAGTAAAATTATGAATGGTTTATTTAATGCTTTTAATTCGGAAACAACACGTTCTTCGGCTTTTATATAATCTTCTCTTGGTATATCTGTAACAGTTCCGTCAGTTGTAACTAAAACACCAATTGTTGAATGTTCTTCAATTACTTTTTTAGTACCAATTTCAGCAGCTGTTTCAAATGGAATTTCTTCATCAGACCAAGGTGTTTTAACCATTCTAGGCATATCATCTTCTAGGTATCCAATGGCATTATCAACTAAATAGCCAACACAGTCAACTAAACGAGTTTTGAATTTTAAGTTATCGTCTAAGGTAATTTCAATAGCCTCATTTGGAACAAATTTAGGTTCTGTTGTCATTATAGTTCTGCCACCAGCACTTTGAGGCAATTCATCTTTTGCTCTTTCTTTTTTGTATTCATTATCAATATTTGGAATTACAAGTAAATCCATAAAATTCTTAATAAATGTAGATTTACCAGTACGAACAGGACCTACAACTCCAACATAAATGTCACCATCAGTTCTTTTTGCTATGTCCTGATATAAATTTGAACTTTCCATCTATATACCTCCCTTTAAAATTTACAATGTTAATTCAATTTAAATGTTTGTACCACATAACTTTAATTAATGTATATTTTGAATGTTTGAATGATATGACAAGTTTTTGAAAAAATTTTGTAATGTTCATTTATTGTTTTTATATTACATTAATATTACAACTTTATTACATTTTAAAAAATGGTAATAAAGATATTGCGAATACATGATATATTGTGTATAATTAAATGGATTGGATACATGATAAATTATGTTTGAAATACAAGATATAAGTTTTATGAAAATACAAAGGAGGATTTAAAAAATGAACAAAAAATCAACTTTAGAGAAGGTTGAAAACAATTACTTGACACATACAAAAGGAGATAGAGGAATAACTCTAGTAGCATTGGCCATTAGTACAAAATGTGTTCAATATATCTGAAGATATAAAAGATGAGGTTAGAACTAATAAATTGAAAGAAAAATATGAAAAAGTTGAAGTAGGATTGTATTTAGATTTAATATAGATTAATAAGCACTTAGGTTAATAAGTGCTATTTTTTGACCAAAAATAGTCGTACTTTTATATATCTATATAGGAAGGCGAAAGAAACCTAATATATAGAGGAGAAAAGTAAGATGAATGTTATAGTAAATATGAATAAAGATGTGTCATTAATTACAGATTTTAAAGAAAAGAAAATAGTAGGTATTATAGATAACGATTATGGACTTATAAGATATTTAACAAAAATATTTAATTTATATGAGTGTAATATGGTTGTCGAAAAAGGTCAGAATAATAATTCAAGAAATTGTTATATACAAGTTCCAAACTGTGATTTGATACAAGATTCATATATACATAGAATTATTTTGAGATATTATTCACAATATGATATGAAGTTAGAAGAGTGTTTGAATAATAAAGAATATGAAGTTAATCACAAAAATAAATTAAGATTTGACAATAGAATTGAAAATTTAGAAATAGTAACAAAATTAGGAAATAGACAACACGAATTTTACAAGCCATATGTAAGCCAAGTTATTATTTCAAGTGAATATATTAAGCAAGTACAAGAAGTTCTAAAAAAAGAGAAACAATATACAAGTGATAGAAAATATTTAGAGAAAGCAAGTAATTTTAATTGGAAGTATATATATGACTATAATTTAGGAGAACAAGAAGAAAAATTTTTTAAATGTAAGTATATTAAATTTAGTAATAAGAAAAAGATAGATACTGATATTACACCAAACTATATTAATATCAATACTTTGATTAATTTAGAAAAAGAAATATTTTTATATATAAAAAGTACCAATTTTAAATTTTTATATGATGAAAAATTATATTATGGTTTCATTAAAGATTATACTAAATATAGATACATGATAATAACTAATAAGTATTTTAAAATATTAAGAGAAAATATAGATAAAAATAAGTATAGATATTTAAAAGAAGTCTTAATTAAATTTAAATTACTAGATTTTAATAATCTACCTAATGGATTCAGTGATTTTGATAGACTAGATAAAAATAGATTAATTAATTTAATATATTATAGATTTAGAAAAGGAATTAATAATAATTATCCGTATCATATATATTTAAATAATATTTTATGTACTACTTCTATTAAAGATGAATTATGTTGTGTACATGGTAAGTATAATAGTATTAGAACACTTTATTATTTAGGATTATTAACTAGATTAGAAAAAAGTAAATTATATATAGAAAATTATAAAAAAATACTACTAGAAGAAAATAATAATAAAGAATTTAAAATGCCTAATTTCTTTACTATACCTAAGTTAACTACTTCATTTTTAGAAAAAGCTAATGAAAGAGCTAAAAAATTATTAGATACAGGAATTAATAAAATTACATATTTTATTTTAGCTGAAAATTTTGGTGTTTCTATTGCTGATGAAGTTTATAAAAGTAATAAAAGTAAAAGATATTATAAAAATAAAAGTAAGGTAGCTTTAAATAAGGTAAATTTAGCTATATCTAGTTTATCTAAAACTAAAATTAAAACTAGAGGTTATATTAAGTTCGAATATATATTTGATAGTATCAATAATATGAACCAGTATAGAAAAATGTTTAAACTAGAAGAAGATGAAACTTCAAAAGAATTTATGGAGTTCATATCTACTTGTTTAAATTATATTCCATCTACTAAAGAAACTTTAGAACAATTAGATTTAGAAGTAGTTTATCTATCTAATGAAATAATAGAGAATATTAATGAATATCAAACAGAGAATATTTCGTATAAAATAAATAATAATTTAAAACCGAAACAAAAAATAATAGTACTTAAGAGAATAATAAAATAATATACTACTTCTATATATTAATATAGAGTGTTATATTACTGAACACAATTAACACCAAAAAATATAATTAAAGGAGTGATTTTATTATGGTTACATATTCAGTTAAAGAACTAAGACCTATTTTAAAAAAGTGTGAGAAAACGATAAGAAAATATATCACTGATAAAAAACTAAAAGCGATATATTTAGGAAACAAATATGTAGTAACAGAAGACAGTTTAAATCAATTCATTAAAGAAAATGAAACTATTATAGATTAAGAACAAAATCTGACAAAATTTTATATAAAAATTAGTCGTTTTATAACTATTTAAAGTAGAATTAAATTGAACATATCCAAAGTTAACGAGGTTTGTCCTCGTTTTAATTTTATATTTAAAGAATAAAATTATATAGCTAAAATTAAAAATTAAACCTAAAAACGATATGAAAGAAATTTAAGAAAACTTGTGTACGAGATGAAAAAAGCTATTTATAATCAAAATAGATGATGCTTGTTATCATCTTAGAGAACCTTATAGTCTGCCATAACCCCTTTTATTAAAGTTCTCTAAATACTAAAATGGAAGAAGGTGTTTGAAATGTTACACAAGTTTTTATTGAAATTAAAGAAAATATTTAAAAATACTCATTATCTTAAATAAATGATGATGGGTATTTTTTATATCTAAAATTAAAATGGAAGGTGGGAGATATAGAAAAGTAGAAGTTAATTAATAATTTAAAAAATAAAAAAATAATGGATTATAAACCTAATAAAAAGTAGAGAAAAAGTAGGTGTTAACAACCCATACAAAAGAAAAATTATAAAAAAGGAATAGAACGATGAATAAAATTATAAATTTAATTGATAAGTAGGTACGTAAAATGAGCAAAATTAAAGTAATAGTAGTAGAGCCAAACAAAGAACCATATGTAAAAGAAGTTGAACATACACTAAAAAATTTACAACAATTAGTAGGTGGACTTATAGAGTATATCAATTTAGAAGATGATATAGACATTATTTGTAACGAAGAAGGAAAATTGAGAAATTTAGAATTTAACCGTATTGTAGAAAACAATATAATTGCAGGAACTTTTATTATAGTAGGTGTAAATCAGAAAAAAGGAGCTACTATATCAATTCCAGAAAATAAAATAAAAAAATATTTAGATATGTTCAAGCTAGATAAACATATGAAAAAAGTTGATTATATGAAATCAGAATTTATAGAAAGTGGAAATTTAGCTTATATGAAATTTATTTCACTTGAAAAAGGAGATGAGCAAAAATGGTAAGAAAAAGAGTTAAATCGCTAATAAAATTACTTGAAAATTTTGAGACCGTATTTAAAAATGACGAGCTTATAATTGCAATATACATTTATTATAGATATGGTTTAAAAACTTTTAATAAGGAAATAAGCGGAAAAAAATTAAACAAGATTTATGATGAAATTAAGAAAAAAGAAACTATATTTCGCGAAGATATGAATTACAAAATCGATAAAATTTTAAATAATAAAATATAAAGGAAGGTACAAGGATATGGATAAAAAAAGTGAGTATTTAAAATTATTTGATAAAATATTTGATACTAACACGATAAAAATGATTAATGAAATAAATATGCCAATGCTACATACTTTTTTTGAAAATATACAAGGATTTTTAAATACAACAAATCAAGATTTAAAAGAGTCTTTAAAAAAAAGTGCAAATATGTATAATGAATTAAATTCTACTCTTAATGAGAAACAACAAGAAATGTTTAAAAATTATGCGGAGTTTAAAAATAAACTAGCATCAATAGTAGATGAACAATTATTTATGTTTGGATATTTAACAGCTATTCAATTAAGAGAAGAAACAATTGAACAATTTAAAAGTAATTGTAAAAATGAGAAAATAAAAAAATCTATAGAATATTTTAAAGGGAAGACTTTAGAAGAAGGCGATAATATAACTATGACAGTTGATTTTTTAGAAAATTTAGAAGTATTACTGAACTATATAGAAGTAATATAAAAAATAAAACTTTAAAGAATGTAAATTAACACTACTCTTTAAAGTTCAATATATCATTATTTAATAAAAATGTTAGAAATTGGTTTACAAATTCTTGCTTTTCTTTTGATAGAGAAGAATACTTATTAATAAATTCGTTTTGTTTAGATATTTCGTTACTATTGGTAATAGATTTAAAAGACCTAGTATCATCAGTTAGACCAAGTAAATAATCAACTGAGCAATTAAAATATTTAGCAAGTTGAATAAGCATTTGTGGTTGCGGAAAAGAAGAACCTATTTCATATCTTGAAATTAGTTCTTGTGTAACTTCTAAATCTACAGCTAATTTAGTTTGTGTTATACCTCTATCTTCTCTAATTTTTCTTAAATTAGCTAAATTGTTTAAAATTTTTCTATTATTCATTTTGCTACCTCCATAAAATTATTATACAAATATTATTCATACAAAATAGCAATAATTATCATAAATATTATGAATAATTATTGTATAAAATATAAAAATATATTATACTTATCTTAAATTTAAAATTTAAGAGGAGGTATAAATATATGGAAAGAGAGGAAAATAAATTGTTTAAATTTGCGACAAAAGAATTAAGTCAAGACGCTTTTTTGTGTTGGTGTATAAATTGGATAAATTACCCTAACCATAACTTATATTCATTAGGAAAGGAAATGATAGAAAGAATATTATTTCCAGATATAGAGAATAAAAATTTATTTCCGAATTATTCAAAAATAGAATTGAGTGAGAAATATGAAATGTTTAAGGACGACAATGAAAAGGAAACTGAAAAAGAGTTTCAAGAACTAGAAAATATATATTCACAAAAAAATACAGAAGTTGAATTTATTAAGAAAAATTTGAAACAGAACGTAAACTGGTTAAAGAAACATCTAGATATAGATGAAATAAAAGAAGTAAAAGTAAATAGACAATTTCACAGTATGGATATAGTTGTTACAATAAATAATGAGTATATAGTAATTATAGAAGATAAAATTGATACAACAACTAATGAACAAATAGAAAGATATATAAATAAAATCAAAGAAATTATTGAAACAAACCAAGAAAAAGATATAGAAGCATTAGAAATAGATATGGAAAAATTTGATATAAATAAAATAATACCTGTTTATATAAAAACAGGAAATATATTATTTAATGAAAAAGTTTTGCCATATAGAAGAATAAATGGAAAAGTAATATTAGAAGTATTAGAAAAATATAAAAATACTGATGATAGAATTAATGATTTTTACGAGTGTTTAAAAGATAAAGTTGAAAAAGAAGATTCTGAAAAATACAATGAAATTGTAGAATGTGGATATATACAAATTGGAGAAAAATTTTTAAAAAAGCATACCTTATTTAATTGTTTTAAAAAATATATAAAAAAAGTATATTATTCTGGTAAATATTTAACACAAAGGGGTGCACTTAAATTACCAAATTTAAATGTAAGAATATGGACACCTAGATTATACAAATTTAATGGATGGACAAATATTTTACAAGATAATGGACAAGTACTATTAGAAGAAAAGATTGAAAAAGAAGAAATAGAAAAAAATTTAAATAAACCAGAATATAGGTATGTATTCCCTTTAAAAAAAGATATATTTAATGAAGAATATTTTGAATTTATAGGAATATTTAGCTTAGACACAGATAAAAGCACAAATAATAAAAGAGTATGGAAAAAAGTAAACTTAGGAGATAAAGTCACTTTAAATATTGAAAATTTATTAAAAAATATAGCTGATTAAATATTTATAATATTTTTTTATTATTGAATAAATAAGAAATAGAAATAATAAGGGAAGAACGGGAAATTATCAAAAGGAGTTATAATGAAAAATAAAGCAAGAATAGAATTTTGTTGTCACACAAAAATGTCAAAATTACAGGGCATTAATTTTGCAAGAGAATATATCCAAGAAGCAATGAACAGAGGATATAAAACAATTGCAATTACAGATACTAATAGTACACAGGCTTTTTTGGATGTAGATGAATACTTAAGAGATACTGATTGTTTTAAAGCCATATATGGAATAGAAACAAATTTTAAAGAAAATAAAGATTCAAAAAAAATATACAAAATATACATATATGTAAAAGAGCAAAAAGGATTAAAAAATTTATATACATTAGTTTCAAATTCTTATAAGAACTTAATAAATGAACAACCAATAATATATAAAAACGAATTAGATAAATATAGAGAAGGTTTATTATATGCTGCAGTTGGCTCAAAAAGTGAGCTAGCTATTAAGCAAGATATAGAAACTTTAAATTACTATGATTTTTGTCGGAATTGAAGCTACAGAAAATCAAGAAATAAATAAAAAAATAGTTGATTTATGTAGAAAAAACGGAAAAATAGTTATAGGCGTTTCAAACTGCGATTTTATAAATAAAGAAGATTCAAATTGTGTTCAAATATTAAATTTTTATAAAAATTCTAATGATATTGAAAATGGAATAGATAAATATTTACATACAACAGAAGAATTATTAAAAAAATTTAATTATATAGAAAATGCAGAAGAATTAGTTATTGATAATCCAAATAAAATAGCTGAAAATATAAATAATATCAATATCTTAGAAGTGAAATCTCATTATCCAATAATTAAAGATTCTGATAAAATTATAACAAAAAAATGCTATGAAAAAGCTTATGAAATTTATGGAAAAGATTTGCCCGATAAAGTAAAAGAGAGACTAGATTTAGAATTAAATTCAATTATAAAAAATAATTTTGAAGCTATATATTTAATAAATAGTGATTTAGTGAAAAAATCAAATGAATTAGGATATGAAGTAGGATTCAGAGGTTGTGTTGGAAATTCTTTTGTTGCATATCTCTTAAAAATTACAAATTATAATCCAATTGATTATAATTTACCTTTTGAAATATTTGCAGGAATTAATTACGATAAAGAACCTTATATTGATTTAAATTTTTCTATCAAAATAAAATATAAAATATTTGAATATTTGCAAGAAAAATTTGGCAAAGATAAAATTATATGGGCTGGTACAATAGAAACCCTTACAGATAGAACAGCAGAAGATACAATAAAAGATTTTTGCCAAACTTTTGAAATAAATCAAGATAAATTATACAAAAATAAAGACGACTTTATAAATAATATATCAGGAATAAAAAGAAGTACAGGAGAACAGCCTCAAGCTGTTTTTATAATTCCAAAGGATTTAGATATTAATGATTTTTCACCAACTGAAGCAGATTTACAAGGAGATAAGAAAACACATTTTGATTATCATTCATTGTGGATGAGTGGATATAGATTATATAAATTTGATATATTAGAGCATGATGATTCCACTATGTTACATGAATTACAAAAAATAACTAATATAAATTCAAATACTATTGATTTAAATGATAAAGAAACTTTAGATTTATTTTTACATGCAAATGAAAAATCTTTAAATAATAGTACAAAAGGTATTTCCGAATTTGGAAGTGAATTTGCTTGTAATATTCTAGAGATTGTTAAACCTAGAAATTTTAATGATTTAGTTTGCATTTCAGCTTTATCACACGGGACAAATACTTGGAAATATAATGCAGAAAGTCTTATAAAAAATGAAGGAATCAAAGTAGATAAAGTTATCTCAAATAGAGCTGATGTTTTTAACTTTCTTTTAGAAAAAGGAATAGATAAAGAAACCGCTTTTCAAATAACAGAATTTATCCGAAAAGGGAAACTTGCGAGAGGAAGAAGTCAATGGAAAAATATAAGCGATAAATATAAAAAAGTAAATGAACAATGGGCTAAATATCGTAAAATAATGGAAGAAAATAATATTCCTGAATGGTATATAAACTCTGCTGAAAAAATAAGATATTTATTTCCAAAATCTCATGCAATCGGTTACACTATGAATGCATTTAAAATTGCATGGTATAAAGTTCATTATCCAGATGCTTTTTATAAAGCATACTTTAAAATAAAATCTGATTTAAATATTAAAAGGTATTATTGCAAAAGACAGGTTCTAACTGAATTAACTAGATTATATGATAAAAAAGAAATTCAAGAAAATAATAAAGATTTTATTTATAACACAGATAAAAATTGCAAAATTGAAGATTTAGAAATTTTATTAGAGATGTATAATCGAGGAATTGCACAAGATAAAGAAGAAATAATAAAGGAAGAATAAAGATGGAATTAAAAGAAGAGTATAAAAATATAAATATTGAAAAGATATGTTTAGAAAATGCAAATAAAATATTTAATGGTAATATTCCAAAGGAATGGCTAGACTTCTTTGAAAGAAAATTAGAAACAGCAAAAAATAATTATTATGAAATATATAGAATTTTATATTTAATGGCAGAACAATGTAGAAAAACAAAGTCAAAATTACATATTATTGGTAATTGGAATGGCGTTTTAGATAATAATTTTATCATATATCCATTATTAATTGTATTTAATGAAAACTATGTAACCATTACCGTTAAAAATTTAGAAATAAAGGAAGAACAGCTAATATTAGAATCTGATAATACAAATTTTATAATCAGTTTGTTAAATGAATATTGTATAGACTGGAAAAATATTTTTATAATAAAAGAAAAGATAATGGACAAGCAATAATAGAAGAAAAAATATATTTAATGAAGAATATTTTAGACTATGGAGGAAAATGAAAAATGAAACAAATAAAGGAACAAACCAATAACGAAGAAAAAATAAATAATAATTATTATAGAAGTGGATTAATTTCTTCTTATACATTTGAAAATTTTGTAGTTGGAAATAGTAATAAATTTGCCTATGCTATATCTTATGATATAGCAAAAGAAAGAGAATTTTATACTCCAGTATTTATATATGGAAGTACAGGAGTAGGTAAAACTCATTTATTATATGCAATTGGAAATAAAGTATGTATAGATAATCCTAATTTAAAAGTATTGTATATTTCAATGGATGAATTTTCGAAAGAACTTACAAACGCAATAAAAAAAGAAAAGATTGATGATTTTAAAAATAAATATAAAAAAATAGCTGTACTTTTAATTGATGATATTCAATTTCTTTCCGGTAAAGAACGTTTGCAGGAAGAACTAGGTTGTATATTTGACTATTTATGCCATAATCAAGTACAAATAGTTGTTGCAAGTAGTTGTAAACCGGAAGACATTCCTATATTTACAGAAATAATAAAAGAAAAATTTGATTGTGCAATATTTCATGAGATTCTTGCACCAGAATACAATACAAGAGTTAGTATTTTAAATAATATAATAAAAGCTAAAAATATAAAAATGGACAATCAAATAATAGAACTTATAGCTAAAAACTCTAATTTAAATATTAGAGAAATGTTAGGATTAGTTATTACGATAAATGCACATAAAAAATTATAAAAGAATTCGTAAGTAATGTTATCTTACAATATATTGGTATAGGACAAAATAAAGCTTAAAGAGTAGTTAATTACTACTCTTTAAGTATGGCTTATAATTATTATAAGCATTATTTGTACTAATTATTAATAGAAAGGAAAATGAAAAAATGAATGAAACAACTTTATTTAATATAAATGAAAAAGAGTTGATACATAGAATTTTAATGTTGGATTCAAAAGATGAAATTACACAAGATTTAAAATTAAAATTGATAGAGCAATTAGTATTTCCAAATGTAGAAGATAAAAAGCTTTATAAATACTATGATAAAATAGAAATATTAAATAACAAGATAAAAGAAGGAAGAAGGACAAAAACTAAAATAGAAGAAATAAAAAAGGCTGAAATTGAAAAAGAGTTAAATATTAGAAATAGCACAATAGATAGTATTAAAAAGAGAGTAACACAAAATGTCGAAAATATAAAGAAATCGATAATACTAGATAACAATATAAGTATTGTTACAAATAGAGATTATAAAGACATTGATTTTATAATAACATTAAATCATCAATATTTAATTATCTTATGTGAAAATGATAAATTAGATATTGTAGATTATAAAAATAAAATAAGTCAGATATTAAAATCAAATAATAGTATTGAGCTGCGAGATATTTTAGAGATTGACAATAAATATATAAATACTAAATTTGAAGCGGAAAATGTAATATATGTAACTATAAATAATGAAAATAAAGAAATTGAAACTAAATATAAAGATATACAAATTAATAGATTTTGTAATAATACTTTAATAAATGTGTTAAGTGTGTTAATAAAAGAACATAAGAATGAAAAAAGTAATTTATTAATTGTGTTGGAATCTATATTAAATCAATTACAAGTTAAAGAAAGAATACAAAATACTACTATTTATGAAGAAATAGTAAAAGAACAAAAAATAAGAGTAGGAGAAAAATTTTATAAAAGTTATACTTGCTTTAACTGTTTCTTCGACAAAATAAAAATGAGTAGACTTTATGGAGATTTTGAAAAGAATTTATATGATGAAATATATTATACACAAAAAGCAATATCAAAATTAAAGGATAGTAATAATATTGAAGTATGGGTAGCAGATACAACGAATAATACTAATTGGGGTAATATAGTCAAAGATAATCATTTAATTGAAATATGCAACAAAAATTTTGATGAAATAAAAGAATTTAAGAAAATATATAGATATACATTTATTAAAAAGAAAGATGAAATATTTGGAGACTATATTGAGTTTATAGGAATTTATGGATTAGATATTGAAAATTCTAAAAATGAAAAAAGAGTATGGAAAAGATTAGATTTAGGAGATAATGTTTCATTAAATTTAGGAGAAATAGAAAAGTTTATTGAGAGCAGAGATCCGACCAAAGAAGAGAATAAAACTCAAATAAAAAAAGAAGATATTAAAACTACTGAGACTAAAACTATAAACAAGAAAGAAGAAACAAAGAAAGCTATTAAAACTACACCAAGCAAAAAGAATGAAATAAAAAACAAAAATAAATAATTAAACATATAAGATAAAAATAGAAAAATAGGAGTGGTTAAAATAAAAGAAAATAAAAAAGCTATTGTATTAGATATGGATGAAACATTAGAAAGTGGAGTAAAAGGAGTAGATAACGAGTCTACTATGATATTAAGACCAAATTTAGATATATTAATAAATAAGTTACAAGAGGCAAAGAAAAAAGGAATTGATATTATTTTATGCACTACGGCACGTGAACTTTGGGTAGCTAAATTTTTTGAATTAAAACCAAAATTTAAAACTATATTTGATAAAATCTTTACTCGCGATAATGAAGAAGAATGGCTGAATTATAGTGAAGAAAAGTATCCATTAGAATACAAAGCAAGAAGTAAAAACATTAACTTAGAATACATGAAACCTATAACAACATTCGGCTATGATTCAGTATTATTTATTGATGATAATAAAATAGAAGAAATAAGATTAAAAATCTTATTTGAACTAACTGAAAATAAATTAGAAAAAGATATAACCTATTTTAGTGGTTTTAGATTTAAAGGTGGTAGTAACTATAAAAAAATATTAAACTATAAGAAATTAGCAAGTCAAAGACCAGAAGTTGCTGAAAAATTAGAAGAATATTTAAATACTGAAAAGAATGAACCTGTTTGTAGTATGATGTGTTCTATAATAGATAAATTCATAAATAAAAAGTTTGAAGTTGGTTTGACTTTAGCTGATGAAGATTATTTAGAAGATTATGAAGCATATAGTAATAAAATATCACTATTACAAGAGAAACTTGATAAACTAGTTAATTGAAATGAGTAAGTTTGTATTATAAAAGAATTAAAATAGATTAAATTAGAAGGAGATAAATAGTGAAATTAAATAATTATTGTGTATTAGATATTGAAACAACTGGTTTATCATATATAAATAATGAAATAATAGAAATAGGTATATTAAAAGTTAGAAAAAATGAAATAATAGATAGTTTTAACCAATTGGTAAAACCAAAATATAACATACCTAGAGAAATAACAGACATTACACATATAGACAATAAAATGGTTGAAAATGCTCCAAATATAAATAGTGTATTGTTTAAAATGTTAGAATTTATAGAAGATTTACCATTAATAATACATAATGCACCATTTGACATATCATTTTTAGAATATAACTTAAATAAATTAGGAATAACAATGAAAAATGAAGTTATAGATACATTAAAGTTATCAAGAGCTATTTATAGGAATTTTGAGAAACACAGTCTGCAATATTTAGCTGAAAAATTAAATATAGAAGTGAATAATGCGCATAGAGCTTTAGAAGATACTAAAACATTATTTGAAGTATTTAAGAAGATAGAGAATAGTATTAGCTATAAAATGAGTATATCCCAAGTTAACGAGGTTTAATTTAGGGACAAAATGAGGAAAAACTTAATAAATTATATATCTAAAGGAGATACAATTTAATTTTGTATCTCTTTTTTTAAAAAAAATTTTTTTGAAAAATGGTTGATAAAATTATGAGTAATATGTATAATAAATATGAATTAATATCATAAAAATTTTTCGATTGTATTTATGTGTGGAGGTGGTAAATAAAAAAGGAGAATAGATATAATGAAAACAAAAGTAAAATTTATAATTACATTTGCAGTAATAATATTAGCAATGTGCTTATTCAACATAAATGAAGTAAAAGCAGCGGAAGTAGATGAAAATTATTTGAACAATTTAGTAAATATGTTACCCAGTTCAATGAATTTAGACATACAAGAAGTGGACTTCAAGCAAGTACCAGATTTAGCTTTAAAAAATGTTGAGCAAATATTAAAAGATAATCAAATTCAATGTAGTAGAGTAAGTGCAAGTTGGCTTTTTAATGAAGGAGGCTTGAAAATAGATAACACTACTATAAACGGTTATGATTTAATAATAACAATATGTGTAAACCCAAATAGTGGTAAAGAACAAATGTATAATACACAATTTAATATTTATGCTACAGATTATAAAACAATTTATATGAATTATTCTAAATCAAAAGATGTTAAAATTAAATATAACAATACTGATAAATATAATTCAGATGATGAAAACTATGTTAAAAATTTAAAAATAACAAGTCCGTTATATTATGAAGTTTCTTTGGATTGGTTAAATAAAGTAGAGAAACCATCTTTAGGTAGTGGAAGTGGAATGCACGAACTAATCGAAAATTATTATAATAATTTAATAAATGATAAAAGTATCATTATAAAATCTTTAAAAACTGCTGGTGGATATGAAGATACAATTAATTATCATACTTTTGAATGTGGAACGCAAATAGCAATTTTTAAAAACGGAGTTCTTTATGATATTAGAATAATGGGAAATGAATTAACTATACCAGTAATAAATGTACCTAGCAATATAGAAGAAAGTCAAATGAATAAGAAATTAAACGAAGTAAGTTCAAAGAAAGACTCCACTAGAAGCTC
>ENA-OOWV01000467-OOWV01000467.1-human-gut-metagenome-genome-assembly--contig:-NODE-467-length-31525-cov-3.166285_pt1 | contig 31525 bp, 19 predicted proteins | sample MGYA00241584_ERZ501337 | MGnify/ENA primary metagenome ERZ501337 (study PRJEB25962, sample SAMEA2042744) | human gut metagenome | biome: human gut; feature: human-associated habitat; material: faeces... | reverse complement strand
AAATAGGGACTGTTTGGCGGTTTTAAACGCTTAAACAGTCCCTATTTCACCGCAATTTATGAAGGGGATGGGGCTACTTAAGTGCGCCGGTCACGGTGCCGCCGCCCAGGACGATGTCGCCGCGGTATATAACGACGGCTTGGCCGGGGGCGATGGCTCGCTGCGGCTCGTCAAAAGTCAGCAGCATTTGTCCGTCGGCGCCACGTGTAAGGGTCGCTGCCTGGTCCTTTTGACGGTAGCGGTACTTGGCGCCCACGCGAATGCCGCCGTCATCGAGCTCTGCCTCCATGCGATCGGCAGGGGCGCTCCAGATCCAGTCATTGGCCGTGAGCGCCGCGGCGGTCAGGTCCTCGGCCTCGCCCAGATGCACGGTGCTGCTGTCGGCGTCGACGCCCGTTACGTACACGGGATGCGCCATCGCGACGCCCAGGCCCTTGCGCTGACCGATGGTGTAGCGCAGCGCACCGTTGTGGCGCCCGACCACGCTGCCGTCGCGCCACACAATGTCGCCCGGTGCAGCGGGATGTCCGCAGCGGCGCTCGATATAGCCCGCGTAGTCACCGTCTGGAATAAAGCAGATGTCCTCGCTTTCGGCCTTCTTGGCGTTGGTAAAGCCCTGCTCGGCGGCAATGCGGCGCACGTCGCGCTCTTTGTCCAGCCCAGCCAGCGGAAAGATCGTGTGCGCCAGGCGTTCCTGCGTAAGCGAATACAAAAAGTAACTCTGGTCCTTTTTGGGGTCCTCGCCGCGGTACAGCTGCCAGGTTCCGTCGGACGCCTGGCTCGTTTTGGCGTAGTGGCCCGTGGCGATGTAGTCGCAGCCCATATCCAGCGCCGCATCCAGCAATGCGCCAAACTTAATGTGGCGGTTGCAGATGATGCATGGGTTGGGCGTCAGCCCCTCCTGATAGGCGGCCACGAAGCGCTCGATAACGTTGCGGTCGAAGGCCTGCTGCAGGTCGAGCACATGGTGGGGCATCCCCAGGCGCTCGGCGACAGCCTTTGCATCGGCGATGTCGCGGTCGACCTTACTCATGCCCGTGACGGGATCGGGCGCGGGGCAGGTGAGGCGCATGGTGGCGCCGACGCATTCGTAGCCCTGGCTTTTGAGCAGGTACGCGGTCACGCTGGAATCGACGCCGCCGCTCATGGCGACGAGCACGCGCTTGTTGTGCATGGGGAGGTTCTCCTTGGTGGCATGTGGCCAAAAAAGAAAAGCGGCGCGGGAGGCTGGTTCCGCGCCGCAGACATTGTAGCAAGTTCGGACGTCTCGTGGGACACCCTGATTGGATGGGCTCAGGCTGCCGGGAGAGAGGAGACCGGCTCGTCCGTGGGCTCAACCTATGGGCGACAGGCCCTTAGTCCTGGAACAGTGCCGTGGACAGGTAACGCTCGCCGGTGTCGGCAAGCAGGGCCACGATGGTCTTCCCCTCGTTCTCGGGGCGCTTGGCCAGCTGCAGTGCGGCCCACACGGCGGCACCGGACGAAATGCCCACGAGCACGCCCTCCTTGTGGCCCACGGCGCGGCCGGTCGCAAAGGCGTCGTCGTTCTCGACGGGGATGATCTCGTCATAGACCTGGGTGTCGAGGACGTCGGGCACAAAGCCGGCACCGATGCCCTGGATTTTGTGCGGACCGGCCTGGCCCTTAGAAAGCACCGGCGAGGTGGCGGGCTCGACGGCGACGACCTGAATCTCGGGGTTCTGCTCCTTAAGGAACTCACCCACGCCGGTCACGGTGCCGCCGGTTCCAACGCCGGCGACGAAGATGTCGACCTCGCCGTCGGTGTCATCCCAGATCTCGGGGCCGGTCGTGGCCTTGTGGATGGCGGGGTTGGCGGGGTTCACAAACTGGCCGGCGATGATGCTGTTTGGCGTCTCCTTCTGCAGTTCCTCGGCCTTGGCGATGGCGCCCTTCATGCCCTTGGAACCGTCGGTGAGCACGAGCTGTGCGCCATATGCCTGCATAAGCTTGCGGCGTTCGACGGACATGGTCTCGGGCATGGTGATGATCACCTTGTAGCCGCGAGCCGCCGCCACCGAGGCGATGCCGACGCCGGTGTTGCCACTCGTGGGCTCGATGATGGTGTAGTCGCCGCCGCGCACGAGCTTGTCGGCCTTCTCGGCCTCGTCGATCATGTTCTTGGCGACGCGGTCTTTGACGGAGCCGGCGGGGTTGAAGTATTCCAGCTTGACGAGCACGCGGGCCTTGAGGTCCTCATCGGCCTCAAAGTGAGTGAGCTCCAGAAGCGGAGTGTGGCCGATAAGCTGATCGATGGACGTGTAAACATTGCTCATGGTGAACCTCCAAAGTGTTCAAATGACTGGATACCGTGTGGTTTTACGGTGTGTGTAGCAGCGAAACCCACAAACCTTATGGGTTGTTCGTTTTGCTGTTGGCAAGCATAGTAGACAGTAAAGCCTAGTAACGCAATAGGAAATAGAAGATTATTACGAGTCGATTAACCATCTTGACCGGAACGGGTATTTTCAAAACCAATTTTTCGGCTAGAATTTCTACGGACTAAATGACCGAAAGGCAGCACTATACATGTTGGTTTCTACTAAGGGCAGATATGCCCTGCGCGTTATGGTCGATCTGGCCGAGCACCAGGCGGCCGGTCGCATCCCGCTCAAAGAGATTGCGGCGCGTCAGGGTATTTCGGAGAAATATCTCGAGAACATCTTGGCTACGCTCGTGCGCGCCAATATGCTCTCGGGCATGCGCGGCAAGGGCGGCGGCTATGTGCTCACGCGCCCGCCCGAGCAGTACACGGTGGGCGAGATCTTGCGCCTGACCGAGGGCAGTCTGGCGCCGGTCGCCTGCCTGGATGGCGACTGCAAGGGTTGCTCGCGATCTGATGAGTGCCCTACGCTCGACGTGTGGAAGAACCTGGACAAGCTCATCAACGACTACCTCGACGGTGTGACGCTCGATCAACTAGTCGCTCCCAACCATGGCTACGACTACGTCATCTAACCCACACCTGCATTTGGGGACGGGGCGGAAATGGTAGATTCTCTCGCCCTTTGAGACTTGAAAAATAAGAAGGCCGCCCATTTTTGCGATGGGCGGCCTTCGTTTTGGGCTGTTGAGACGGACACGGCCGGAATGGCCGTTTTAGTCCTCGGCGATGCTGTCGAGGATGCTGCGCGTGATGGACACCAGGATGCTGCCCATAAAGGCCGATCCAAAGCTGGCGATGGAGATGCCGACGCCCAGCAGGTTGACCGACAGGTAGCTCGCGAGCTCAAGCATAAAGCTGTTGACGACAAGCTGGAAAATGCCCAGCGTAATGATCGTGAGCGGCAGCGAGATGACCGTCAGGAACGGTTTGACGAACGAATCGACAATGTTCAGGAACAGTCCCACAAAGGCAAAGCAGACCCAGGTCTCGGCAAAGCCGAAGGGTTGGATACCGGGGACGAGGAACGTGGCGATCGCGATGGCGATCGAGGTGAAGAGCCAGTTAAGCATAAAGCGCATGGCGTGAATCCTTTCTTGCGCCGGGGTTGCTGGCGTCGCGTGAAGCGGCTTGCGGTGGCGACCTGGATGGTTGCGCGGGCGCGCCGCGGTGTTTGGGCGCCCATTGTCTCAAATATTCGTGGAGCTTACGTGCGCATATGGTTTCTAAACGGCGTTCGTCCTGAAAAACGCGCCGCTGGCAGAGAGTCTTGTCGCTTTAGTTTGGTGGTGTGCTACACTGCTACGGGCAAAAGCCACAGGCGTTGCCCTATTGCATGGAACGGGCGAACGATGCCCGATGTCAGTATCAACTTCGATGCCTTTTGGCGGGTTTGGCGGTGATCGATGAATATCGAGAACATGTTTGACAAGCCTGATGTCAAGCAGCTGGTCCACGCATTTAGCCTTTTGGACGACGAGAAGGATATCCAAGCGTTTTTGACCGATATCTGCACGCCGCGCGAGATTTGCGACCTTTCTCAGCGTTTGCAGGTTGCGCGCTATTTGGACGAGGGCGAGCCTTATGTTGAGGTTCAGGCCCGTACCGGCGCTTCATCCACCACGGTGAGCCGCGTTTCAAAGGCGCTGAACGGCGAGTACGGTGGCTACCGCAAGATCCTCATTAAGTTGGAGGATGGCGAGTAGGCCGGCGACAACATTGAATTACGAAGAACCGTCCCTACGGGGGCGGTTTTTTGATCCCTTGGGGACGGAGGAAAACGGATCACCGGGTTAGACTGACCCCCACTGTGATCCATTTTCCTCCGTCCCCAAGGGATCAAATCTGTTGGCGTGGGGCAAATCTGTTGGCGTGGGCGGGTAGGATGGATGCATTGATTATTGCGAACAGTTTGAGCGGAGGACCATGCCTGTTCGAATCTATACCACCAATGCCGGCACGGATTTGAGCGATGCCGAGTCGGCGCTGCTTGCCGACCTTATTGTCCGCCACGGGCGTGCCGTGTTGCTGGCACCTACGTTTGCCGAGCTCGACCTGTGCCGTCATGATGCGGCGGAAGCCGGCGTTTCGCTGGGTATCGACTACAAGACGTCTACATCGTGGCTTCGCTCGCTTTGGGAGCTTTTGGGCGACGGGCGCGGTTTCGTCGACAACCTGCAGCGCCAGATGCTGTTCTCGGACATGGTCACGCGTCTCGACGATGCCGACCTGCAGCCGCTTTCGCGCAGCCAGGGCACAGTGCGCATGCTCGCGCGCATGGCCCGCGACGTGTTGCCGGGCGTTGCGGGGACGGGTGCCGAACGATGCCGTGGCGACAACTGCCAGCCTGAGCCAAAAAGCGATGCCGAGGCTCGTGTGTTCGAGCTTTTGCGCGCCTACGCGGGCGGTTTGGACCGTCGAGATATGGTTGAGCCCTGCGAGGCAGCTGACATTATGACCAGTGTCCTGGCCGATAGCCTGCCGGCGTGCACTCGCGCCGTATGCGTGCGCGGTATCACGTCGTTTACGCACGGTCTGCTCGAGCTGCTGTCTGCCGTGGCGAACAATGGGGGAGAGGTCGTCGTGCTGCTTGCCCGCGAGCAGGCGGCGATGCGCGAGGAGCTTGCCACGGCATTTGATGCCCGCGATGTGTTGTTTGAGATCGCGCCGCTAGGGGAGGGTGTCGGCGCGTCTGATGCCGCTTACGGGACCGCCGCTCAGCCTGCCTTTATTGAGGTCGCTGGCCCCCATGCCCGTGCTCATGCTTATGCGGACGCAATTGATGATCTGGTAAAAACGTGCCGGGGTTCCGAGGTCGACGGCGCTTCTGCCGACCCCGTGCGCGTGCTCGTCGTTTCTGCCCGGGCACCCCAGCTGTTCGGCGAGCTCGCCGCCCGTTTGGCGGCGCGTCACATTGCGGCCGAGACGACTGAGTTCACGGCGTTTTCCCAGTCCATCGCGGGCAGGCAGTTTACGGCGCTCGCCAACCTGATCGAGCGTATGAAAGCCGCCGACGAGGGCACCGCTTCCAAGACTGAGTGGTGGCCCGCGCCGGAGCTTACCGACTGGATCTACAGTCCGCTTTCGGGCGCTGATGCCGTCAATGCCCGTACCTTCGATAAGAATATGCGTCTCTCGCGCAGCAAGACTACCGCGGGCGTCAAGAGCCTGCTGCAGAGCGTTCAGGGCCAGGTGAGGGGCGCGCGCAAGGCGACGAGCGACGATAACTGGTTTAAGAACGTACCGTGTGTGGTCTCGGACGTGTTCCAGGCGCTGTGGCGTGACAAGCCCGTGACGGCGCTTAAGGCCATGCTTGCCGTTGCCGAGGCGTTGCCCGATCGCGCTCTAGGCGGCCTTGACGGCCAGGCCCGTCGCCAGGCAGAGACGGCTTTGCTGCGCCATGCCATCGACATCCTTATGAACGATGCTCGCGCGCTCGACGTGTCGCAGGCCGCGACCGTGCCGGTTCTCGACGGCGTTCGAACCAAGGTGGACAAGCGCAGTACCGCCTACGATTACGAGACCTATGAGGTCGATCGCACACCACGAGCACAAGTGCGCTTCGCGTCGCTTGCCGATGCGTCGGTTCTTCGCCCTGGCAGCTACGATGCCGTGCTGTTTGCCGATGTCGACCTGGACAGCTATCCGCTTTCGCACGAAGAGGGCCCGCTTGCCACGTTGACAGCCGAGCTGCGCCGCGACGGCGTGTCTTTGGAGCCCGCTGCCCTGCTGCGCGTGCGCTTTGGCCGTGCGATGCAGGCGGCGAGCGGTCCGGTCGCGCTCGCCCGTGTGACGCACGATCGCCAGGCACGCGAGTGCTACCCGGCAGCCGTATGGACCGAGCTGTGGGCACATGCCGAGGCCGCTGGCGCTGCCAAGCCCATGCGCGTGGGCGAGGGCGATATCATCGCCGACTTTGATCCCGCGGCAGGTGAAGGCCTCAAGCGCGAGCGCGTGACCTGTGAAGCCCCTCAGCATCTGAGCGATGAAGCCATTCCGTATCTGGTTCTGCGCCGTCGCGATGGCGAGGGCGAGGATGCGCCGCTCGTGCCGCGTCTGACGTCCGCCTCGCAGATCGAGGCCTATTCTACCTGTCCACTGTGCTGGTTCGTGTCGTATCGCGTCAAGCCCCAGTCTATCGACGCCGGCTTTGGCAATATGGAGAAGGGCAACTTTGTCCACGACGTGCTGGAGCATCTGCACGCCCGTCTGCCCCAGGAAGGCATGGAGCGCGTGACGCCCGAGAACCTGCCGCGCGCTCAGGAGCTGCTGCACGAGGTCTTTGACGAGACGTTGGCCGAGCATGCCTCCAAGCGCGGCACGGAGGGCCCGCTGGTGCCGCTCTCTGCGGTGGAGGAGCGCCAGGTGACCGAGATCTTGCCGCAGCTGGAGGGTGTGCTTGCCTACGAGTCCGAGGCACTTGCCCCCTTTGCCCCGCGCTACCTGGAGTTCGCCTTCAACGAGCTCAAGGTCGAGTATGCCGGTTGGCCGCTTGGCGGGCGCATAGACCGCGTGGACGTGGACGCCGAGAATCGTGCCGTGGTGATCGACTACAAGCATCGCACGGGCGTTGAGGAGTTTAAGCTCGCCGACCCTACGGTGCGCGACGAGGAATCGGGCACGGCGCCCATCGACGATCCGCGCTGGTTGCCACCACATACCCAAACGCTCATCTACGCCCAGGCCATGCGCCGGGCGCTGGATTTGGACACCCGCGCGGCGCTCTACTTTTCGACCAAGGGCGGCAAGCCGGCGTTGCGCGGTGCCGCGAGCGCCGAGCTGCTCGAGGAAGAGCGCGGCGACGGTCGCATCCCGGGCCTTAAGAAAGGTTTCCCCGGCGAGGGTGGCAGCATGGACTTCGACGCCCTGCTCGATCGCGTTGAGGCCGGCATCGCCGAGCGCCTGCGCGAACTCGAGGCAGGCAACGTTGCCGCCGTCGACCCGACGTCGGCTCAGGCCGCGCATGCGCGCTGCTCGTATAACCACGAAGGAACGTTTGTAAGGAGGGACGTGTAGACCATGGATCTTTCGACTTTGATGCCGCAACAGCTGCAGATTGTCAAAACGCTCGACCGTCCGCTGTTTGTCTCGGCGGGCGCCGGTTCGGGCAAGACCTTTACCCTCACGCGCCGCATCGTCTATGCGCTCTCGCCCGAATCCGGTCCGTTCGTTGAGCATCTGGACCAGGTGCTCGCCATTACCTTTACCAAAGATGCCGCGGCCGAGATTCGCGACCGCGTGCGCCGTGCGCTTATCGACGAGGGCATGGACGAGGAAGCACTGACCGTCGACGACGCGTGGATCTCGACCATTCACGGCATGTGCTCGCGTATCCTGCGCGCGCATGCGCTGGAGCTGGGCATCGACCCCGAGTTCACGGTGCTCACCGATACCGACGAGCTTATGGACCAGGCTGTTGAGCACGTGCTGGCCCGCGCGACGGCACCCGATGCCGCCCCCGAGCTCGCGGCATCGCTCAAGGCCCTCTATGCCTGGTATCCCATGGCGGGCGAGGGCGGTTCCTTTGGCACCGGCACGACCATCAAGGGCCTGGTGCGCGACCTGCTGGAGCTGTCGAGCCAGTTGCCGGGCGGTATGGACGACGTGCGCGTGGCGCGCGGCCAGGCCGATACCTCGGCGCTCGCCGATGCCTATCGCGCGGCGCTGGGCGCAAGCAAGTCCTCGACCGAGAAGGCGCAGGCGGCGCTCGATGCCATCGACGCGTTCGAGGCGAGCGACAAGACCATGGTCGATGCGGCGCGACTCATGATGTCGTGCACCATGCCGCGCGCGAGCAAGGCGTTCCCCAAGGAGCAGGTCGAGCTGCTCAAGGCCGAGGCCGCCGATGCGTTTATCAATATCGTGCTTGCCTGTGGTGGCCCGGCGCTCGATGCGTTGGTGGGCCTGGCCCGTTCCGTGGAGGCCGAGTATCGCGCGCTGAAGGCTGCCCAGTCCGCCCTCGATAATAACGACCTGCTGCGTATGGCTTACGAGGCCCTGCGCGATTACCCTGCCATCCGTGCTGCGTACGAGGGCCGCTTTAAGATGGTCATGATCGATGAGTTTCAGGATACCGACCAGATGCAGGTCGATCTGATCCGTTACCTGACGGGTGCGGGGGAGCGCGCGCTGTGCACCGTGGGCGATGCACAGCAGTCCATCTATCGCTTCCGTGGCGCCGAGGTCGAGGTGTTCCGTCGTCAGGAGCGCAAGGTGGGCTCGTCTGCCGCGCCCGAGGCGACTGCCGTGGTCGACGCCCCTGCCGGCGAACTCGTCAAACTCGTGCGCAACTTCCGCAGCCACGACGAGGTACTGCGTTACGTGGCACGCGTCTTCGACGGCGATGACGGCGGCCTGATGCAGGGCTTTTTGGATCTTGAGGCGAGCGAAGGCCGCAAGGACACGCTGGTGGCAGACGCCTCGCGTCGCCAGGCCCTCTTTGTTGCCGGCGGCAGTATGCAGGAGCGCACACAGGCCAAGGCCCGTGCGATCGCTGAGCGATTCCGCGCGCTTGCCGATGCCGGCCAGCCCCAGGGCGGCATGGTGCTGCTGCTGGGCCGCATGACCAACGCAGACGTCTACGCACAGGCCTTCCGCGACCAGGGGCTCGACTGCGTCATCGCGGGCGGCTCGGTCTTTGCGCAGGCTGCCGAGGTGCAGACGGCGCGCGCCCTGGTTTGTGCACTCGCCAATCCGGCCGATACGGCGCAGGGTCTTATGCCACTGCTGGCCTCGCCGATGTTTGCACTCGGCGCCCAGGAGTTCCTGGCGCTGGCGACCAAACTCGATAGCGAGACGGGGGAGACCTCGCGCCGGAATATCGACGTGGGTATCATGAGCGATTCCGATGTGCCGGGTTTGCAAGACTTGCCGCTCGTGACGCGCGCCCGCGAGGTGCTGCGGTATGCGTTTCGTCGCGTGGGCCGCGATTCGTTCGCCGCCATCGCGCGCGACGTGGTCAACGCCTCCGGCTGGTTTGTGCGTCTGGCACAGCGTGGTCCCGAGGGCAAGGCCATTGCCGCCAACGTGCTCAAGGCGCTCGACGCTGTGGCCGAGGCGGAGGCCGAGTTCGGCAACTCGCCGCGTTCCATCGCGCTTGCCTTCGATCGCTTCCTGGCGGGCAAGGAAGCCCCGGGTGCCCTCAACGAGGAGGGCGACGGCGCGGTGCGCATCATGACGGTACACGCCTCCAAGGGTCTGGAATATCCGGTCGTGGCGGTCGCCGAGTGCTTTGGCGTGCGTAAGTCCTCGGGTGCGGCACAGATGGGTCGCGTCGAGGGCGGAGCGCAGGTCGTGGCACTGCCGGCACGCTTCGACGGCGTTAAGCTTGCCGACGGTACCTTTGTGAAGGGCGACGACGTCAAAAAGCAGTTTGAGCACGCGTTTAAGGGCAAGGGCACGTCGCTGTGGTTGCCGCCAGAGCTTATGGAGGACGTATGCGCGACGGGTTCTCCCGCCGAGGTATTTGCTCGCCTGCGCAACGACGACCTGCAGCTTTCGCTCGAGGAGCGGGCCCGTTTGCTCTATGTTGCCATGACGCGTGCGCGCGAGCTGGTGATCTTGGCGATGGATGCCGGCGTGAGCCGTGGCAAGGTGACGGCGCCGACCTTCGACGTCGAGACCGATCTGACCTACGATGTGCTGCGCCGTATTTTGCCGACCGACGCTCTGGACATGCCGCAGCTCGATGCCGACCGCCTGGTGTTCGACAACTCTAAGCCGGGCGACTACGAGCTCATCTCGCTGGCGAACTTTACGTTTGGCGAGCAGGCGTTTGAGGTCAACGCTTCGTTGGATGCCGAGGGCAGGCTTGCCCGCGGCGATGCGGAAGTGGAAGGCGCCGGCGCAGATGTTCGCGTCGCCGTCCCCGGTCCTGCCGACCCCGAGCCTGATGCGTTTGAGCTCGTATATCCCCAGGCGGTGGGCGTTCGTATGGGCACCTGCCCGTATCCGGCGCGCGATTCGTACAGCTATTCGTCGATTGCCGCGGCGCTGCACGCCGAGGCCGAGGACCGTGCCGCCGAGACGCGCGTGCCCATGGACGAGGCTGGCGATGATGCGGAGTCAGATGGCTCGGAGATGACGGATGCGGACGTGGCCACCGTTGAGCCCGTCGGCAATCCCATGGCGTTGGGCTCGGCCTTCCATGCCGCTTGCCAGTGGCTGATCGAGATGGGCGCCGATGAGCTGCCTGCCGCGCGTGCCGATGCGCTGGCCCGTCTGTGGCATCTGACGCCGGAACAGCGCGAGCGTTTCGACGTTGCTCTGGATCGCTGGCTTAAGTCAGCGGTTCGTGCCGAGCTGCTTTCCTGGCCGTGCGTGCGCGCCGAAGTGCCGTTCTTCTCACTGGGCTGCGAGGACGAGGACATTGCCCGCTTCGGTGCATATGCCGAAGGCGCCATCGACGCTTTGGCGGCGAACCCGGCAGATCCGTCGCGCGCGCTGGTCATCGACTACAAGACAGGCGGCACGCCGGACGAGACGCCGGATCAGTTGCAGGAGAAACATGCCCTGCAGGCGCGTGTCTACGCCGATGTTCTGCACAAGGCGGGCTTTGAGACCGTGACCGTCAAGTTCGTCCGCGTGGAACAGGCAGACCCCACAACTTTCGTAGAGCCCGCCGAGCCCCAGGTAGTCACCTACAACCTCTAACTCTCAACAGCTTGCGGTGGAATCCCCATCGATTCCACCGCAACTCGAAAGTAGTTAATTTGGGACGGAGCTTTTTTAGCTGCCCCTGCTGATAGCGCAATTGGTTTGTTCGATTGTCGGCCGGGGCAGCTAAAAAGCGAATCCCAAATCTTGCAAAGTAGAACTGCAAGAAATAGAATATCTTGCAGTTCTACTTTGCAAGAATCGGAGATGTCATGCCGGTCAATTCGCTTGTGCAGGAGAAGATTCTCGATTTCGAGCAGCTCGGGATACCGGAGGTATTCACTCGCGATCTTCGCCTCGCCCCCATCCAGAAGCCCGAACGCAACAATTTGGCCCAGGTAATCGTGGGTACGCGCCGTTGCGGGAAGACCTACCGCCTGTTCCAGGAGATGCACGACATCGTGGACGCGGGCTATAGCCCCGAGACCATTCTGTACTTCAACTTTGAGGACGAGCGCCTCAAGCCCTATTCGCCCGCCTTGCTCACCGACGTGATCGACACGTTTTTTATGCTGCACCCGGTTGCGCGGGAGGAAGGCTGCTTCCTCTTTTTCGATGAGATCCAGGAGGTTCCCGACTGGAGCCTTTTCCTGCGCCGCGTGATCGACTCGACGAAAGCGACCGTGTACGTGACGGGCTCGTCCTCGAAGATGCTGTCGTCCGAGCTCGCAAGTGAGTTTAGGGGACGCTCGCTCTCGAGGGAGCTCTTCCCGCTGAGCTTCTCCGAGTTCGCGCGGAGGGCCTGCGGCGCCTCGTTCTCCAGGGCCGCCGGTCTCTCGTCCTCGGACTCCGCGCTGCTGCGGCGCGCGCTGGGCGATTTCCTGCTGCGTGGCGGGTACATGGCCGCGCTCGACCTTCCGATTCAGGATTCCATGATGCTCGTGCAGGAATACGCGTACAGGACGGTCGCGATGGATGTGGTTGAGCGCTACAACCTGCGGGCTCCGCGGGTGGCTGCGAGCTTTTTGACCTGGTGCATTTCCTCGTCCGCGCGCGAGCTGTCGGTCAACAAGGTCGCAAACGAGTTCAAGAGCAGGGGCGTGTCGACTTCGCGTGAGACGCTCTCGAATCTGCTCGGATATTACGAGGAGGCCTACCTGGTATTCTCGTTGGGCGATCTGAGCCGCTCGCTCGCGGACAACCCCCGCTCCAGCTCCAAGGTCTACGCCGTGGACCCCGGCATGTTCGCGTCGTTTTCGCGCGCGGCAGCCAGGGAGGAGGGGCAGCGCCTGGAGACCGCGGTGTTCAACAAGCTGCGCCGCACCGCGCCCACCGCTCGCTCGGGATCGCTGGCACGATTGACGTTCGAGCATGGGGGGAGCGCCCACGAGGTCGACTTCATCATGGGCGACGCGCTGCTGGGGGATGTGTACGAGCTCGTGCAGGTTAGCGTCGACCTCGCGAATCCCAAGACGAGGCTTCGGGAAATCTCGGCGCTCGAGTCCGCAATGGAGAAGCATGGAATCGACGAGTCGACGATCGTGACGATGGACACCGAGGAGACCGTTCACGTTGATTCGGGAACCGTGCGCGTTGTCCCCGCTTGGAAATGGCTGCTCGACAACTGATGGAGAGGGGTGCGATTCGGATGCGTGGCTCCAATCTGATGGCGGAAGCTTTCGAGGACAGCCCGCTCCCGCCTTAAAATCGACGCAAGTCCGCGCGATAGCCCCGGCACGGCAAGCCCTGTTGCAGAATTGCGTCACATTGCAGTTCTGCCAGAGATGCCGGACACCAATGGCTAATTGTCCTACAGCGCCAACAACCCTTGGTCGAAGGCGTTGGGGAACTTGAACTTGCGCTGCTTGGGCTTGCCGTGCTTGTCCACGCCGAGGATGACGTCGATGAACCCGCCCTCGCGGTCGATGTCGACAACCTCGCCGTAGCCGAATGCCTTGTGGAACACCGTGTCGCCCACCTCGAGAGCGGCGAGCTGTGCGTCAGTCGGCGCGGGCGCGGCGGGCGCAGGCTCTTCTGCCTCCTCCGGGTAGCCCGAGATCCACCACCCAGGGTTGCCGACCGTGGCCTTGTTGCCGCGGAAGGTGAACTCGAAGCTCGCTCCACGCTTAGCGAGCTGCTTCATGACATTGTCCAGCTCGCCACCGCCGATGACCCAGAGGCTGCCCTCGCTCGTTTCACGCAGATCGACGAACTTGAGTCCCTGCTCTTCGATGGCGTTGACGATCCAGTCGCGCTTGGCGGGAGTCGTCTGCGCGGCAGTTGGTGCGGTGGTGTTGGCTGCACCGGCCACGGGTGCCGGCGTGGTGCCGTCCGTGCGGGCGGCACCAGCTTCCTTCTTCTCCCGCACGCGAGTAACCGCCCCCGGCTTGGGCGGATTGACATGCTCCACCGTGCTCGTCCCGCGCACCATGCGCCCGGTCTCGTCCAGCAGCGTGTCCTGCTTCGCCATCTGCTCGAAGTCCGCCATGGTGAGAGACGTGTCGAACAGGCCCACGCGCGCGTCGTAGCTGTGCTTCTCGATGCCCGTGTAGGAGAGGCTCGCGTCCTCGTAGCGCCGGAACTTGTACACGGCGTCGTTCATCACGGAATCGCGGAACACGCCAAGGGAGACGAGCAGCTCGAAGTCCTTCACGGAAAGGCCAGTAACCTTCTTGAACAGGCCGGGTTCCAACTGCGTGATGACTTCCTTCAGGCTCTGCTCGCGATAGTCCGTAAGGTACATGAACACAGGAATGCGCGTGGCGAACTTTATCAGCTTCTCCTGGATCTGCTTGCGCTTGGTCTTGAATTCCTTCTCTTCCTCGGAGAGCTCCTTCTTCTCCTTTTTAGTAAGATCGCCGCCTTCTTTCTTGACTTTCTTCACGTGCTCGGACTTGTTGATAATCGTCTCGATATCGTCGTTGAGGCTGCGGAAGCCCTCGATATTCTTGAGCGCCTCCATGGCCTCAGCGTTCTCGAGCAGGCGGCGCAGCGTATCGTTGTCGACGTTGACCAGCAAGGCACTTTCCCAGCGGCGGGCAAGCAACGTGGCCGACGTACCAGCCATGGCGATATCCAGGATATCGGCAGCATCCACTTCACGCATCGCGCTACCGTCGTAGGCGAGTACGGGAAGGAACTTGATAAAATTCGCTACCTTTTTCTCCGGACTCGGCTCGTCCACCGAAAGCTGGCAACTGTAGTCGGACACCATAGCGAGCGCACGGTCGAGTGCGAAGTCGAACACATAGCATTCCTGCTTTATGGCCTGCGTATGTCCGTCCTCGTCCTTTGCAGTCCAGGGACTCTGCACGCGGAACGCGGTCTGAAAGTACGTCTCGGGAGTCTTAAGGTTTCGCAGCATAAACACGCCGGTCCACGGACGGATGGTCACGCCCGTAGTAAGCTTGCCGCATGAAAGCGTGATGGTCTTGGTTGCCAACGGGTTGCCCATGGCATGACGCACAGGCTCGACGGCAGCCAAGCCGATACCCGCTTTGGTGCCCGCGGCCACCAGCACCTTGTAGTCGTGATAGAACACGTTCTGGCGTTCGGATAGCAGGTTTGCCATGGCGTAGCACGACGCAACGTTAGGCAAGAACCACAGCGTGTGGGTGAGGTTTGCCAGCAGGTCGGCATGGCTAAAGGGGAGTACTGGCTTCTGCGCGCCCATCTTGAGCTCGTCGGTAGTGGTCTCGGCCAGCGCGCCGCGAATGAGGTCGAGCCATTTTTGCACATAGTCCTTGTATTTGAACTGTGCGGCATCGCCCTCGCCCGTAGCGGAGAAGAACACGTTGAGGTCGAATTCATCGAACTCGCCCGCGCGCGCCACCTTGGTGATGGAGTCGGGCACCTTGTAAGTCATCAACACCATGCGAGGCAGGGCCTCATACGGGTTCTGCGTGAACGGATGCGACTGCGCCCAGTCCCGCTTTGCCTGCTGCTCGTCTGAGTAGGTCCAGTTGAAGATCTGGTCCTCGATAAACTCGCCGGAAGTCAACGCGCGGAATGGCGTACCGGAGAGGTACAGGTATCGATCTGCTTGGATGGGCAGCCACGTCTCGTCGATGTTGTTACCCTTCGAGGCCTCGTCGGCCTCCTTCTCCTCAGCCTCGACGGCCTTGTCTTCATCTTGACTGGCAAAGAGACCCTTTGCGCTGTCTCGCCACGCGCCGAAGTGATACTCATCGAACGCCACCAGGTCCCACTTCTCCAAGTGGACCCATTCGTTGCGTGCTTTGATGGTGCCGTTCTTGTCCACACCGAGGAAGTCCTGGAAGGAGCCGAAGCACACAATGGGACGCGTTGGGTCGCACTCATCGTAGGACCTGGCATCACGGGCGACGAACTGCCAGCCTTCAAAGTCGATGTGGCTTTCAAGATCTTCGCGCCAGGCATCCTCCACAGCAGGCTTGAAGGTGAGCACCAATACGCGCTTCATGTTCATTCGCTTGGCAAGCTGGTAGGTGGCAAAAGTCTTGCCAAAGCGCATCTTGGCATTCCACAGGAACTTGGGTATGCTGCGGTTACCGGGCTGCTCGCACATGCGGAAATACGCCTCGGTCTTGTTGACCGCTGCAAGCTGTTCGGGACGCATGGCAAAGTCCTCGGTGCGCTCGCGCTCGTAACTGGTGCGATCACGAACCTCCAGCCATGCGCTACGCACATCATCAGACGTGCAGCGGAACCACTCGCCGCCGACATTCTCAAATCCCTTGGCCTCAAGCCGTTTATGCACCGCATGGTCCATAAACGAGGATCCATCGGTGCGCATCGAGCTTTCGGCAAACACGATCTCGTACGGCTTGCCCTTACCCGGCTGGATCACGGGGAACTGCTGGGCAACGCGCTTCTCGACATCGATCTCGGTATAGCCGACCTTTAGGAATTCGGCATGGTCTGGGTTTTTGTCGCGGTACGCGTAGATAGACGGGTGAACCTCGGGACGTTGAGGGAAGAAGAAGGCGCTGCTACTCATTGCTGTCACCCAAGTCCATGGGACGAATCATCGACTCGATAAACGAAATCTCATCGTTCGTTAGTTCGTACTTCTTGTACAGCTCCTCATCTGTCCAGGGTCTAGAAAAATCTTGGACAGGAATAAACTGAAACTTCTCTTTCGAAAGGTTGATGGACGACACTGCCTGAAGCAGTAAAAATCTCGAGAACTTTGTGGCCATATAGTCCAACAGATTGTTTGCCTCAGTTTCAGTTTTCATATTTCCAATTAGGAAGTAGGAAAAAGTGCATACTTCACGAGGATGCAATACGCGCATTTTCGTGATTACCTTAAAAGTGCCATCTTTGCGAGGCTCGCCAGCATGCTCGGCGGTTACCTTGCTGATCATTACATGAAACTGATCGAGGAGTTCATGCCCCTTAGGAACCTCGTCGAGGGGAAGGTATCCGGTTCCCGCGCTGGAGTAGAGTTTGACGCTGTTTACCAGGGGCTCTGATGCGCCTCTTTCCGACGAACCGATTCCGTACGGACTTAAGGAAGAGGCGAGATCCGTAAGTGAGTTTTCTTGCTTAGAAATAACCTTGTGGATAATGCTAATCGCATCGTTATAGCGAACGAAAATCGGGAATTCATCGAGGTCACGTAATTGGGTTTTGGCTTTCCCATCTTTATTGTTAGTAAATTCGCATCGACCTTCTGAGTCCCTGCTCCAAAGAAAATAACAGACGCCGCCACCCAGGCTTACCCCGGGGAAGCAGTCTTTCGCATTTGTGAAGTCGACTATTTTGACCAGATGCTTGTCGGAGAGCATCGTTTTTCTAAAAGCATCCAGCCCCATGCCTCCGGCGAACCAGCGTGAGGGGACGATCATTGAGAGGTACCTGGGTCTTAGCTTTTTCGCTTGCTCGATAAACTTGTGGTAGAGGGGGATAGCTTGAGCCGAGGCGCCACCTGTGCTTAGCTGGTACGGCGGGTTACCGACAATCACGTCGAACTTCATATTCAAAATCCTCTCGGGATCGTCGGTGTGAACGAATTCATATGCGTGTGTTTCGAGTGCCTTATCGCGGTCGTATTCGGTATTCGACGCGCCGCAATACTTGCAACGGCCGTTGACCCAGGTGTGCTGGATGCTTCGGTGCCTAATGCGTCCCTCAGAGCTATTGAACTCGACAACCGAGAATTTGCCGTTGGGGAACTTGCTGCAGTAGAGGCTGCGGCGGGAGAGCAGGCTTGTGAGCTCGGTGATCGCGATACCGAAGAGCTGCTCGTGCATGATGTGGTCCACGCGTTCATTTAGGTCGGGGTAAACACCTTCGAGACCCTTGATAAATCGCTTGGCCGCTTCGCGCAGGAACACGCCCGACTTGCAGCATGGGTCCAAGATCTTGATTGTGGGGTCACTCCAGATTTCAGCTGGCAGCATGTCCAGAACATCGTTGGCGAGATCCGGCGGCGTAAAGACCTCGTCGTTGCTTAGGTTAGCCAGACAAGTCAATACATCGGGGTTGTGCACGGTCTCAAGCAGGCTAGCCATGGTACTGAACCTCCCAGTAATTGGTGAGGGGATATTCCTTTATTGCGGAAGGGATGTAGGCGTCGAGCTCGGCGTCGTACTCCCAGTCGGTATGCGCTCGGACATCGCCGCCTAAGTCGTCGAAGGTGAAAAGGGAGAGCGTTTCCCCCTTGTCGGCGTTGCCATCGAGAAGCTCGCTCAGCAAGAAGTCGCGGCGCTTCACCTTGTCACCCGTTACGAGTGACCATTCGGCAAAGGTGATGGGGCGGTCGTTGGCGTCTTTGAGCGTGAGGGCGTCGCCGCACAGGATGTTTTTGTCGAGCACGTAGCGGATTGACTCGAGGAAGAGCGCGTCCGGCTTTTTGATTGCTTTCTTCGCTTCTGTCTCGACGATTCCGTATAGACGATCACGGCATTCTTGGGCGTTGTCTTCGAGAAGCTCGACGCCGTAAAGGCTACTTACAGCGACGAATGCATTGCGCTGGTAATCGTCGGGATTCTTTTTGTAACGCTGGCTTACAACGGCGAGCTTGCGGCGCAGTACCTCGGCCAGGAAATTGCCATTGCCGCACGCGGGCTCCAGAAAACGGGATTCGATGCGCTCGGTCTCTTGTTTGACCATGTCGAGCATGGCGTTGACTTCGCGCTCGTTCGTAAAGACCTCTCCGTGCTCCTGCACTCTCTTGCGAGATTTAACCTGCTGAGCCATGCCTTCACCTCAATGCCTGTATGATAAATCATACAGCAGTGTAGCTGAAAGAGCGTCTGTATGAAATAGCGTACAAGTAACGATGGCTCAATTAATAGGATTGAGCCATGGATATTGAGATGACATGTGAGTTCGTATGCAGGGAGGTCGGCGCTAACGTCGGCCGCCTACGTAACGAGCGTGATATTTCCCAAGCGCAGCTCGCTCGCATGATCGGGGTAAATCGGCCCAATCTCTGCAACTTTGAAAACGGCAGGCAAAACGTATCGATCGATTATCTCGTTAAAATTGCCGAGGGTCTCGATGTCCCGCTTGTCGAGTTCTTCTCCGGCCTGGAGGATGCACGCCCCAGCGAGTGTGCTGCTGTCCGCGTGATAGACGCAGGGGAGTAGCTGTTCCTTAGGGATCTGCTAGATGTGCTCAGCGTTAACCTGTCAAAAGTACCTGGCACCAATGTTGAAAAAGCCCCGTCCCAAATTAGCTACTTTCGGTGGGCGTCCGTGCCGTGGGGTAAAATCGTTCAGTCAGAACACGAACCCGCATCGGAGCTCATCACATGGCATTCGTCCATCTGCACAACCACACTGTTTTCTCCATGCTCGACGGCGCAACCCGTATCCAGGATATGGTCAACCGTGCCGTTGAGTTGGGCATGCCCGCCGTGGCCATTACCGACCACGGCTACATGTATGGCGTGCCCGACCTGGCGCTGGCTTGCGACGCCGTCAACCACAACACGCCCGAGTACAAAACGTGGAGCCACGACAAGGCCTTCTTGGAAAAGGACCGCCGCGACGAGCTGGTGGAGCCCGACCCCGAGGCAAATCCGCGCGAGCATGCCCAGTATGTGAAGGACATGGCCATGTGGGACGAGAAAGGCAATATCGACGAGCTCAAGCCGCCCCTGGTCATCAAGCCCATCTTTGGCTGCGAGGTCTACTTTACGCCGGACGAGACCCTTGCCCGCGACCATAAGCCCGAGCTCTACCACATGATCCTTCTGGCCAAGGACCAGGAGGGCTACGTCAACCTGATGCAGACGGTTTCCGAGGCCGCCGTGCAGGGCTTTTACTACAAGCCCCGCGTGACGCTCGACAACCTGCGCCGCCATGCCAAGGGCATGATCTGCACGAGCGCCTGCATCGCGGGCATCATTCCCAAATACATCGACCGCGGTGACATGGAGGGCGCCATCAAGTGGGCCGAGACCTTCCGCGATACCTTCGAACCCGGCGACTTTTACATCGAGATTCAGGAACACGGCATCACCACCGACAACGGCCTGACCGATGAGCAGATGGACCGCACGCTCATCGATATCGCCAAGCAGGTGGGTGTCAAGGTCATCGCCACCAACGACTTCCACTACCTGCGCCGCGAGGACGCGCCGGTGCAGGACGTCATCATGTGTATTGGCATGAACGCCAAGGTCGATGACCCCAACCGCATGCGCATGACCGGCTCGGAGTTTTACATGAAGACCGAGGAGGAGATGCGGGCGATGTTCCCGTATTGCCCCAAGGCCTGCGACAACACGCTCGAGATCGCCGACAAGTGCTACGTTGAGCTGGACTGGGACTCCATCATCCTGCCGCGCTTCCCGTTGCTCGATCCCGGCGAGACGCACGAGAGCCAGTTCCGCCGCGAGTGCGAGAAGGGCCTGCGCCAGCACTACGGTGACGACTGGGCCACGCGCGAGATCGGTGGCGTCAACATCAAAGAGCGCTTTGAGTACGAATACAAGGTCATCTGCGACAAGGGCTTTGCCGCCTACTTTTTGATCGTCGCCGAGTACGTGCAATGGGCCAAGGACAACGGCATCGGCGTCGGCCCCGGCCGTGGCTCGGCCGCCGGCGCTATCGTCGCCTACGCCATGAACATCACCGCGTTCGACCCGCTCGAGAACGGTCTGATGTTCGAGAGGTTCCTGTCCCCGCAGCGTACCGAGATGCCCGATATCGATATGGACTTCGACGATGAGCGGCGCCTCGAGGTCGTGGAGCACGTTCGCCAGCTCTACGGCCCCGAGAAGGTCACCCACGTCATCACCTACTCGACCATTAAGGCCAAGCAGGCTATTAACGACGCCGCGCGCGTCCTGGACTACCCGGTCTACATGGGCCAACGCCTGTCCAAGATGGTCTCGAGCGATCCCAAGGTCAAGCTCAAGCAGGTGCTCGAAAAGCAACCCGGCAAAGAGGATCTGTTTAACCCCGATTTTGCTGAGGCATATAAAAAGGACGACGACGCCCGCCGCATCATCGACACGGCGCTCTCGATTGAGGGCCTTACCCGTGGCGAGGGTGTGCACGCGTGCGCCGTTCTGATCTGCCGCGACCCCGTCAACGAGCACGTACCCACCAAGCTCGACACCAAGGGCGGCGTCGAGATTACCCAGTACGAGGGTCATACCGTTGCCGACATGGGCCTGCTCAAGATGGACTTCTTGGGCCTGCGCACGCTGACGGTTATCTCTAAGGCCAAGGCAAACATCAAAAAGAACTTCGGCATCGACATCAAAGAGGAAGAGATCCCCTTTGACGACCCCGAGATCTTTAAGCTCATGGGCTCCGGCCATACCGCCGGCGTCTTCCAGGTCGAGTCCGCCGGCATGACGGCCACGATCAAGAACATGAAGCCCACCGAGTACAAGCACGTCGTAGCATTGATCGCCCTGTACCGCCCGGGCCCGCTGGGCGCCGGCATGGTTTCGTCCTACATCAACCGTATGAACGGCAAGGAGCCGGCCGTCTCCTACGACGACCGTCTGGACGACATCCTGGGCGAAACTTACGGCACCATGGTCTACCAGGAGCAGGTTATGCTCATCTCCGTCGAGATGTGCGGCTTCTCCAAGGGCGAATCGGACTCGCGTATCCGTAAGCCCGTGGCTAAGAAAAAGATCAAGCTGCTCACGTCGACGGTGCTGCACTGGGAGGATGGCTCGGACGAGACCACCTACGACCACTGGATGAACGGCGCTATCAAGAACAACTACACGCGCGAGGTCGCCCAGAAGATTTGGGACGATGTTCTCGAGTTCGCGTCCTACGCCTTCAATAAGTCGCACTCCGCTGGCTACGCCATCCTGGTTATGCAGACGGCGTGGCTTAAGGCGCATTATCCGCACGAGTACATGGCGGCCGTTCTGACGTCCTACACGGGCAAGACCGACAAGATCGTGCACTACGTCTCGGCATGCCGTCACGACGGCATTCCCGTGCTGTCGCCAGATGTCAACGAGTCCGGTACCGAGTTCACGGCTACCAAGGAGGGCGTACGCTTTGGTCTGGCCGGCATCCGCGGCGTGGGCACCGGCGTGGCGCAGGCGATTATCGCCGAGCGCGAGGCGGGCGGCCCGTTTAAGACGCTGCACGACTTTGTCGAGCGCGTGGACTCGAGCCAGGCCAACCGCCGCGTGATTGAGTCGCTCATCAAGGCAGGCGCCTTCGACTCCACGGGGTATCCGCGTCGTCAGATGATGCACTTTGTGGACAAGAACAACCCCGAGAACATCATCGACGCCGCGGTAAAGCGCCAGAAGGACCGCGCGAGCGGCCAGACCTCGTTCTTCGATATGTTTGGCGACGTTGAGGGCTCGGGCTTCGAGGTGAGCGTGCCCGATCCGGACGGCCAGGAATGGGACCGCCACCTTAAGCTGAGCCAGGAGAAGGAGGTTCTGGGCATCTATGTCTCGGACCACCCGCTGCGCCCGTTTGAGTATGCGCTAGCCAAGGCGCGCGACTTTTCGTTCTCGCAGATCGACACCGGCTACGAAGTTCAGAATCCTACGGGCGGCACCATCAACCAGGAGATTCCCGAGGGTAAGGCGCTGTGGTGGGCCGGTATGGTCTCGAGTGTGTCCAAGCGCGTGACCAAAAACGGTGACCCCATGGGCATCGTGCAGCTCGAGGACATGGAAGGCGAGGCCACCGTCGTCGTGTTCCCCAAGACCTACAAGGAGGCCGAGGGGTACCTGTACGGCGAGGTCGATCCCGAGACCGGTGCACAGCTGTCCGATGCGTTTGTGCGCATTAAGGGCAAGCTCGAGCGCTCGGACCGCGGCGACCAGATCATCGCGCAGGAGATTGTGCCGCTGGAGCTCAACGAGGAGAACAACAAGCCCAAGGTGTTTGAGGTCATGGTGCCCAACAGCCGCTTTAGCCAGGGCAATATGGCGCGTCTTGCCACGGTGTTCACCACCAACCCGGGCGGCGACCGTGTGGAGATCTTTATCGAGCAGGTGGACGGGCGCGTGCTGCGTGCCGAGGTACCTGCTAAGGTCAACGCGCGCTCGATTCCGCTGCTAGCCGAGGCCAAGGCCATCGTGGGTAACCAAGGCAGAGTGACGGTGATCTAAGGGCGACCTTGCTGGTCCGTGCGAGATTGGAGGAAGTGATGGCACAGGGGACGTTTGTGCAGGCGCTCCGGAAAGAGGCGGCGCTGAGCGGCACCTTTATGAAGGGCCGCTCGCTCATGCTCAACGGCGCCGTGCTGTCGATTGAGGACAGCGGCTCGCGCTTCTCCAAAAACGTGACGGTCGAGGGCACGGTGCGCGGTTCGCGCGGCGACCTGTACAAGACGCACGTGGCGCTCGACATGGACGAGCACGAGGTAATCGACTACGACTGCGATTGCCCCGCTGCCTATCGCTACCCCGGTATGTGCAAGCACGCCATCGCCACAGCGCTGGCATACCTGGACGCCAGCGGCATTGAGCCTGTTGAGGGGCTGCGCACGCCGGTCCGCACGTTTACGGCGCAGCCGAAACAGCCCGCGCGCACCGCGCCCAAAGCGCCGGCCGTCAATCCCAACTTTCCCTTTCCGGCACCCGTCCCCACGAGCCCCAGCCTCATGGCGGCGCTCTCCGATCTTTCGGACGTGCGCATGGATGAGCTGGCGAGCATGCGCCGCAAGCTTGCCGGTGCCGTCGATCCCGATGCTCCCAAGGCGGTGCTGGAGCCCTCGTTGGTGCCGTACTACAATCCGCTGTTCGCCGACCGCTTTAGCTGGGCGCTCGAGTTCCGCATTCGCTGCGGTTCGGTGTCCTATGTGGTCAAGGATATCGACGGCATGGCCGACGCCTATGTACGAGGCGGCACGTTCTCGTACGGCAAGAAGCTCACGTTTCTTCATGTGCCCGAAGCCTTTGACGACGTTTCGGTACAGTTGCTCGACCTTGTCGCAACGACGGTCGCCTACCTAGGCGATATTACGAGCTCGCGTTCGGCATCGTACGACTTTGCCCGCAGCGGCTTTGTCGCCGAGCGTCAGTTGCCGGTATCCGAGTATTCCATCGTGTCCGTACTGGACCTGCTGCGTGGCAGGACCATTTCCTTTGAGCCTGCCTGGTCGCGGGGAACGACGGCGCATCGTGCCTACGACGTGGCGGTCGAGCCGGCACCGCAAGGGGAGGATGAAGCCCCGACCAAGCGCCTGCCGCTCCTTGCCGCCAAGATTGCGCCGGCGGTCGGCGGCAGCTACGACCTTCGCCTGCCCGCCGATGCATACTGCTTTGCTTCGGGTGACGTTGCCTACCTGGTCGACACGCGCCGCGCGCGCCGTACCGATGTGGCGTTTGCCCAACACGCGGCGCCGTTCCTATCGCACTTGTTGCCCTGCCGCACGCCGGTCCATATCGCCGCCGACCAGGTGGGCGAGTTCTGCCGCATGGCACTGCCTGTCTTGCGCGACTACACCGACCTGACCGCTCCCGCCGTACTTGACGCCGTGGCGCCCGAGGCGAGTTTCCATTTTGAGATTGGCGTCGACGATGGGCTCGTGACCTGCAAAATTACGGTTACCTACGGCGACTGGTCGGCAGATCTCTTTAGTCTGGGCGCTCCGGGCAGCCCCTTCGAAGAGCGGCGCCCCGGCGTGCCGCCCCGTGACATGATGGCGGAGTTTCGCGTTATGGATACGGCGGCCCTGTATTTCGATTTCTACGAGGGTGGCCTGGCGTTTGAGGAACGCGATGACGAGAGCTTGTTCCGCCTGCTGACCGAGGGCCTGTCTGCCCTGTCCGAGCTGGGCGAGGTCATGCTCAGCGACCGCCTGCGCCAGGTCTCGGTCCGCCCTGCGCCCAAGCTTTCGGTGCGTGCGACCGTCAAGAGTAACCTGCTCGACGTCGAACTGGGCGCGAGCGGCCTTTCGGCGGCAGACCTTGCCATCTACCTCGATTCCTACAAGCGTCACCAGACGTTTGCACGTCTCACGTCCGGCGATATCATCCGCTTGGACGAGGGCGCCCGTGCCGCGTTTGGCCTTGCCGAGGACTTGGGCGTCGATGCCGTCGACCTGCTCGACGGCGTGTCGCTTCCCGCGTCGAGTACCCTGTTCGTCGACAGCATGCTTGCGCGCACGCCCGCGCTCGAAGCCGATCGCGACGCTGCATTCCGTCGCACCGTCGAGCGCTTGGATACGCTCGGCAAGATGGATTTTACGGTGCCGGTCTCGCTCAAGGCCACACTGCGCGGCTATCAGGTCGACGGCTACCAGTGGCTCGGCTCGCTCGAGCACCTGGGCCTCGGCGGCATCTTGGCCGACGACATGGGCCTGGGCAAAACGCTGCAGATGATCGCACATATCCTAGCGCGCGTGGAGGCGGGGGACACTAAGCCCACGCTTGTGGTGTGCCCTGCGTCGCTTGTGTACAACTGGACCGCCGAGCTGGAGCGCTTTGCCCCGTCGCTCGATGTGTGCGCCATTGTGGGCGCCAAGGCTCAACGCCGCGTGCAGATCGCCGGCGTGGCCGAACATAACGTGGTTGTAACGTCGTATGACCTTATGCGGCGCGATATCGACGAGTACGTCGAGCAGGACTTTGCCCGCATGGTGCTGGACGAAGCCCAGTACATTAAAAACCCGCTCACCCAGGTGGCTCGCGCTGCCAAGCGCCTGCCGGCCGGCGTGCGCTTTGCCTTGACGGGAACGCCCATCGAAAACCGCTTGTCCGAGCTCTGGAGCATCTTCGACTTTTTGATGCCGGGCCTGCTGGGTACGCGTGAATCGTTTGCAAAGCGCTTCGAAAGCCCGGTCGAGCATGCCGAGGGCGACAGTGCCGCCCGCCTGCAAGCACTCGTGTCGCCGTTTGTGCTTCGCCGTGTCAAGGAAGACGTGGTGGCCGATCTGCCCGAAAAGATCGAGGACACTGTCATGGCGCAGCTTACCGGCGAGCAGCGCAAGCTCTACCTGGCAAATCAGGACCGCATCGCCCAGCAGGTGCAGCACCGCGAGGCATCCGAGTTTAAGAAAGACAAGCTCAAGGTGCTTGCCGAGCTCACCAAGCTGCGCCAGATCTGCTGCGACCCGCGTCTACACTACGAGGATTACAAGGCAGGGAGCGCCAAACTCGATACGTGCATGGAGCTCGTGCACGGCGCACTCGACGGCGGGCATCGCATCCTGTTGTTCAGCCAGTTTACGGGTATGCTCGATATTATCGGTAAGCGCTTGGCCAAGGAGGACATCGCCTTCCTTAAGCTCACGGGCGCTTCGTCTAAGGAGAGCCGCGCCAAGATGGTCGCACAGTTCCAGGCGGGCGAGGTGCCGGTCTTTTTGATCTCGCTCAAGGCGGGCGGCGTGGGCCTTAACCTGACGGCGGCCGACGTGGTCATCCACTACGACCCGTGGTGGAACGTGGCGGCGCAGGACCAAGCGACTGACCGCGCGCATCGTATTGGCCAGCAACATACCGTGACTGTGTACAAGCTCATCGCCAAGGACACGATCGAGGAGCGCATTATGCAGATGCAGGAGTCCAAGCGCGACCTGGTCAACAGCGTGCTCGGCGGCGACGGCATCTCGTCGGCACTGTTCACGCGCGAGGATGTTCTGGCGCTGCTCGGCGGCGACGGGCGCTAGCCGCGCGCGGGGTGGGACTGCTGGAGCGGGCAGGACGGTCGACGCATTTTGGCCCGACCGCTTGCCTGATCCGTTATGTGTTCATTTGCAATGCCGTGGATGGTTTGTCTGCCTTTGGGCATAAGAACCATCAAGAACATTGGCACATCAGCAAAGGAGAACATCATGGCGAAATTCTTTAAGGACCCCGACGGCAAGCTCATCGCCGCCCTTGGCGACGACGTTGCGACCCCTGCCGGTTGCACGGAACTGACCGCAAACACTGAGGACGCGGCGCACGAGAAGCACGTGCCTGTTGTCGAGACCGAGCGCGACGGTCACGTGATTCGCGCACGCGTTGGCTCGGTCGAGCACCCCAGCCTGCCCGAGCACTACATTGAGTGGATCGCCCTTGAGGCCGAGGGCCGCTTAGAGGTCCATTACCTTGAGCCCGGCATGAAACCCGCGACGTTTTTCGCGGGCGGCTCCAAGACCGGTACCGTCTATGCCTACTGCAACCTGCACGGGCTGTGGTCCGCGACATTCTAGGAGCGCGCCCCCGCTCGGGGTATCATAGCTAGCATATGCACATGCAAGCGCCGGCTGCATTATGCGGCCGGCGCTTTTACTACGATTTCGATGGTTTACGACGGAAAGGGCTGGGCCATGAAGCTCGCGCTTGCACAGATCGATATGCGCCTGGGTGATATTGAGGGCATTTGCGGCCGCATTGAGGACCAGGCTCGTCTGGCCCACGAGCGCGGGGCGCGCGTGCTGTGCGTTTCGGCTCCGCTCTTTATGGGCGCCATGCCCGGTGGCCTGGTGGGCGCTGCCGACTTTGAGCACGACATGCTTGCCGGCTTGACTGGCGTCGCCGAGCGTATCCAGGAGCTTGACATGATCTGCATCGTGCCCGCGGCGGTTTCGTTTGAGGGCCAGCCGCTGCTCGACTACATGATGCTCAAGGACGGTCATGTGGTGCCGGCGCGTTCGAGCATTGCCCTGCAGCGCGGCGAGAACAACGACACACGTTGGGCGCCGCCGGTGTTCGACGTGGACGGCGTGCGCATCGCCGTGATTTTTGACTTGGACCGCGAACTCGAGATGCTGCCGACTGGTGTTGACCTCATTGCGTATTTCCAATTCAACGCGTTTGACATGACCGACCGCGAGACTGCCGCCATTGCCGCCGTTCGCAGCGGCACCTACCGCAAGATCGCATCCAAGCGCAGCGTGTGGTTTGCCTGCATGGCGCCGGTCGGTGCCTATGACGAGTCGGTGTATACCGGCGGTTCGTTTGTGCTCGACGACTGCGGTCGCGTGGTGGCCCAGGCACCGTGTTTTGAGGAGAGCCTGCTGGTTCAGGAGATTCAGCGTGGCGTGATGCTCGATGCCCTGGAAGATCACGAACTGCCCGAGTTCCGTTCCGAGGAGTGGCTGTGGCAGGCGCTGGTGCTCGCCGTGCGCGACAACGCCCGAGCCCACGGTGCTTCGCGTGCTGTGGTGGCACTCGAGGGTGACTTGCCGTCGTCTTTGCTGACGGCGCTGGCCGTCGACGCTCTGGGCCCGCGCAATGTGATTGGCCTGGTGCTGGGACGCAACCGTATCTTTACGCCGGCGCAGGAAGAAGCCGAGGCTGCCCGCTGTGCCGCCGTCCGCGCCATTGCCGAGCGTCTGCACATTCGCACTGTCGAGCGCGATGCACCGGATGCGGCGCGTGTGCTCGATCGCGACGTGTCGGCGGGCGATGCCGAGCGTCTGCGCTCGCGCACGCTGGGCCTCATGCTGGAGGACACGGCGCTCGAGCTGGGTGCGATGGCGCTGAGCCCGCTGTCCAAAACCGAGTATGCGCTGGCGGCGCCGGCGCTTTGCGGCGGCTACCAGGGCGACTTTGCGCCCTTTGGCGATGTGTACCTGTCGACGCTTGAGTTTGTGGCGCGTGTGCGCAACCGCACGTCTGCCGTGGTGCCCCAAGAGCTCGTGACGCTCAACGCGGTGGAAGATTGTATGGAGCGCGTGCTGGCGCAGGCGCTCTCGACGCTCGACGGTCCGGTCGATATGCTCGACCGCGCGGCACAGCTGCTTGGCGGGCTTGAGCCGGGTGAGGTCGATGGCGCGCTCGAGGCGCACGTGGACCGCAATCGATCTTTCGACGACATTCCGATGGCCGCTGGCAAGCCTGAGGCTTGCTCGCTGCTGCTGATGCTCGTTCGACAGGGTGAGGCTGCCCGCCGCATGTTGCCGATGGCGCCGATCGTCTCGGCCCGTTCGTTTGCCGAGCGTGCCTGGCCGTATATGCTCGCGTGGTCCGACCTGGGGCTTAACGGCAAGGAGCGTATGACGGTCGATTCGCTGGCGCGCGCCGAGGTGCGCCGTTTTGCTGACGAGGATACGAGCGAGCGCGTGCGAAACGAGATGATGGGCGTGCTGGGCGAGCTACTGGGTATTTCGCCCGAGCAAATGGAGGAGCTGCGCTCTGAGGACGGTCAGCGTCGTTTACACGAGGGAATGAAAAAGTTCGAGGGCGAGGTTCAGGACGCCATCGATAAGATGATGGGCGGCCAGGGTGGCCCGCAGGGTGGGCCCCAGGGTGGCCCGATGCCGCATCCGCCGGTTGATCCCCGTCAGTTTCCCTTTTTCTCGCAGAACTAAACTGGGGATGGGATTTGCTCCCAACCCCGATACTTCAACTAAGCATCTTGACCCCGTTGTGTTATTCTAGAACAGACGTTCGTGAATAGTGCGCGGAGCCTTGTCTCGCGCCGGGCTTTTGGCGAGGGGAGGTCGGCTTGGTCATTTTGGGTATCGACCCCGGTTTGGCCCATACAGGTTGGGGGATTATCGAGGAGCGGCGTGGCGAGGTTCGCTGCCGTGCCTACGGTTGCATCGAGACCAGCGCGGGCAGCCCGCTCGCGGTGCGCCTGTCGCATATCGCCCGTGACCTTAAGGATGTCGTCGAGCGTTATCGACCCGACACAGCTGCTGTCGAGAGCATCTACTTTGGCGCCAACGTTCGTTCGGCCATCCCCACGGCGCATGCCCGCGGTGCTGCGCTTGTGGCGCTTTCGGAGTGCGCGCTCGAGATTGGCGAGTACACGCCCATGCAGATCAAACAGGCCGTGGTGGGCACCGGCGCCGCGGACAAGCGACAGGTCGCCTACATGGTACGCACGCTAACACAGCTCGACCACGACCCGCATCCCGACCATGCCGCCGATGCCCTGGCCTGCGCCATCTGCCACGTTAACCTCAGCCGCACTCGGGCGCTTACCGGCGGCGAGTTCTATCAACAGAGAGGAACCGGATACTGATGATCTCCCAGCTCCACGGAACGCTTGTCGAGGCCACGATGAGCTCGGCTGTCGTCGATGTGTCGGGCGTTGGCTTTGAGCTCGGCATCTCGGGCAGCACTGCGGCCACGTTGCCGACGCCCGGCGGCGAGGTCCGCCTCTACACGCGTATGCAGGTGCGCGAGGACGCCATGACACTTTTCGGTTTTTCCTCAAAGGATGAGCGCACGATGTTCGACCGGCTCGTGTCCGTTTCGGGCGTTGGCCCGCGCCTGGCGCTCGCCGTGCTTTCCACCTATACCGTGGGGCAGCTATATTCGCTGGTGATGGCCGAGGACGACAAGGGCATGGCCAAGGTACCCGGTGTGGGCAAAAAGACAGCTCAGCGCCTGATCCTGGAACTCAAGAGCACCTTTGCCAAGGATAAGGGCTTTGTGCCGGTCGACGTGATTCCCGGCCAGGTTGCGATGCCCGTGCCCGCTGCTGCTCCCTCGGCCATCGATGATGCCCGTGCGGCGCTCCTTTCCATGGGCTTTAGCCCGCAGGAGACCGATGTTGCCCTGAGCGGGTATGATGGGCAGAATATGCGTGTCGAGGATCTGCTCGGCGCGGCGCTTAAGCGACTCGGAATGGATGCGTGATGTGGGAAGCCGATGACTCTCAGGACCTGTGGGCGACGCCCGGCAACTCGCCGGCGTCCATGGCGCACGGCGAGCGCATGGTGGGCTCGGAGCTGACGGCCGAGGACCTCGATGTCGACCGCACTTTGCGCCCCCAGCGCCTGGACGACTACTGCGGCCAGGAGCACATCAAGCAGAGCCTGCGCGTGTTGATCGAAGCGGCGCAGAACCGTGGCGAGACGCTCGACCACGTGATTTTCTCGGGTCCTCCGGGCCTGGGCAAGACCACGCTGGCCACCGTTATCGCCAACGAGCTGGGCGCTCAGATCAAGACCACGAGTGGCCCCGCCATCGCGCGCACGGGCGACCTGGCGGCCATCCTTACTAACTTGCAGCCGGGTGATGTGCTGTTTATCGACGAGATCCACCGCCTCAACCGTTCGGTCGAGGAGGTCCTGTACCCCGCGATGGAGGACTTTGCGCTCGATATCGTGATCGGCAAGGGTCCGGCGGCGCGCTCGATTCGCCTGGATATTCCTAAGTTTACGCTGGTAGCGGCAACGACCCGCTCAGGCATGTTGACCGGCCCGTTGCGCGACCGCTTTGGCATTTCGTATCGCCTGGATTACTACACGGTCGAGGAGCTCGCGCAGATTGTGACGCGCTCGGCGACTATCCTGGGCGTGACGATCGACCATCCCAGTGCACTCGAGATCGGCTCGCGTTCGCGCGGCACGCCGCGTCTTGCCAACCGCCTGCTCAAGCGCGTGCGCGATTACGCACAGGTGCGCGGCAACGGCCCCATCGAGCTCGATATCTGCCGCCAGGCGCTCGAGTTCTTCGAGATCGATGAGCTCGGTCTGGACTGGATGGATATTCGCATTTTGGAGACGCTCGCCAAGACGTTCTCCGGTCGTGCCGTGGGACTTACGACCCTTGCCAGCGCGGTGGGCGAGGATCCGGGCACGCTCGAGGATGTCTATGAGCCCTATTTGCTGCAGTGCGGATTGATGATTCGTACGCCGCAGGGTCGTCAGGCAACGCTTCGCACCTTTGAGCACCTGGGGATTGAACCTACCGTTTAGGGCGCTTTGTTTTGGCTAGTCTGTAGGCTATCACTGAGCATTGGATAAACATATCGCCATTCATCGGTTACGGGTGTTTTACTATTGCGCGCCCGTGCTATGCTGAATTGGTCTTTTTCTCATTCGGTAACGAAAGGACCGCCCATGCCTACTGACATCGAAATCGCACGTTCCGTCACGCCGCTGCCCATTACCGAGGTGGCTAAGAACGCCGGCGTCGACGTAAAGCACCTGATTCCGTACGGCTTCGACAAGGCTAAGGTTGACTATTCACTGCTCAACGAGCCGACCGATCACCAGGCCAAGCTCGTCCTCGTGACCGCTATCAACCCAACGCCTGCGGGCGAGGGCAAGACCACCACGACCATCGGTCTGGCCGATGGCCTGCGTCGTCGCGGCGTCAAGAGTGCCGTGGCCCTGCGCGAGCCTTCGCTCGGCCCCGTCTTTGGCGTTAAGGGCGGTGCCGCCGGCGGCGGCTGGGCTCAGGTCATCCCCATGGAGGATATC
>ENA-OOWV01000464-OOWV01000464.1-human-gut-metagenome-genome-assembly--contig:-NODE-464-length-31662-cov-3.865378_pt1 | contig 31662 bp, 34 predicted proteins | sample MGYA00241584_ERZ501337 | MGnify/ENA primary metagenome ERZ501337 (study PRJEB25962, sample SAMEA2042744) | human gut metagenome | biome: human gut; feature: human-associated habitat; material: faeces... | reverse complement strand
AAGCAGAATCCATATCGTTCTTGAAATTTTCATCTAGTGTGGCTCGGCTGGGTTTGCTATTTTTGAATGGTAATTGCAGATTTAATTCTTGCGACTATATCCAATGGTGCTTATTATGAGGGAAATTCCAAAAATCAAAATTGCCGCTATCCCTGTGATTAGCACATATGAATGAACAGAATTTACCATAGCAGCCATTCCCGGCCCATCTTCAAAATATTTTATAAAGTAAACGTTTGGAATTACCACAATCAACCCCATAGTTTGCGCAGAACGAAAACCAAACCAATAAGTTAATGGCAAGCAAATTCCTGTCCATAATAATGGGATAATAATTGCTGCTGCAATCGAAAATAACCAGATAAGCATATCAAAGTTTTGAAAAATTATGCTGGATAAACTATTGAACGCAATGCTTCCCAAAATGCTGATTGCAACAGTATATATTACGGAAACATATTTACTTGCAACAACAGTAAAATTGCTTATCGGCATAGCTAATTGATATTTTTTCCAGCTTGCCTTTTCATCACTTGCGAAACTCATAATATTTTGCATACCGATTGTCATGGCAAACATAACGGAAGCAAATAAGCCAGCATAAATTCCAGCATTGAAAATAAGCAGAACAATAGCTGCTGCTGCAATCAGAATAAGTTTCTTATCAATACTCTTGAAGAAAATGGATATGTCTTTATATATCAATCCTCGCATGATGTACCTCCTTTAACATAGAAAAGCATAATATCTTCTAATGTGGCATTATCCACAATGATGTTTTTGTATTTTCGTTTGAATGCTTCCTTGTCATGAACAAGACACTCCACGCTCATATTTGTAGTTCGGTGTATGATATAATCATCAGAGGAAAGCTGTGCAAATTTTTCTTTTCCGCACTTTGCCACGCCATAATTATAAACAAGATTATCTTTCTGTTCCTCGAAAATGATTTTTCCCTGATGAATTAAAATCACATAGTCTGCAATTTTTTGTATGTCCGAAGTAATATGCGACGAAAAGAAGATAGAGCAATCTTCATCTTGGATAAATTCCAAAAATAGGTCTAATACTTCATCACGCACAACGGGGTCAAGACCTGTTGTTGCTTCGTCCAAAATCAACAGTTTAGGTCTATGTGCCATAGCACAAATGATAGACAACTTCATTTTCATGCCTTTAGAAAATGTGCCAATCGTTTTCTTGGTCGGGATTTTGAATTTTTTCAAGTATTGTGAAAAAAGGTTACTATCCCATGTCTTATAAACTTCTTTCAAGATTTTTTCAATATCTGCGGCTGTAAACACATCATGAAAATTACATTCATCAAAAACGACGCCAATATTTTCTTTGACAGTTGGAATTGTATGGTCTATTCCAAAGACTTGTATCTGTCCGCTATCTTTGCTTAGTTCATTTAATATCAGATTGATAGTAGTGCTTTTTCCTGCACCATTCTCGCCAATAAAACCTACAATCCTGCCTTTAGGGACTTTGAACGAAACATTGTCCAAAGAAAAATCCTCGAATTGCTTGCATAAATTCTGCACCAAAATGTTGTTATCCATGCCTGTCACCTCTCGTTATTCCTCGTAAAATAGTTTTAGAATATTCGTCATTTGCCCAAGACTAATGCCATGTGTTCGACCAATTTCTGCGACCTTTTGTAAAAGTTCTTCAGCAATTCGTAACTGTTCCTCTTGAATAAATTCCCTATTCTGTGATGCTACAAAACTACCTTTTCCAGATACAGTTTCTATAAATCCATCTCTCGTTAAATCTTCATATGCTCTCTGAACGGTAATAACACTGATATGTAAATCTTTTGCTAAAGCTCTCATAGAAGGGAGGGCTTCGCCAGCAGATAATGTGCCGTCCATAATAAAACTTTTTACTTGCATACAGATTTGTTCGTAAATAGGCTTATCACTGCTATTACTTATGATAATCTCCACTTGCTCACCTCACCATGTGTACTTATCGTAATAAGCGTACTTATTCGATAAGTACAATATAGGCGATTTGTGTGAACCTGTCAAGAGAAAAGATGTAAATACATTCGGAAAAGTGAGTGGCTGTCTATCAAATTCTTGTGTGTTACTTTACCGCACATGAGCATTTGCACCGAGATTATCATTTCCGTATCCTTCAAGAAGATTGATAACGCCCCATACACCTGCGCCGATTGCGGTTACTACTGTTTTAAGTCCTGTTACTGATGTTGTAAAAAAGCCCATTTGTTTGTCTCCTTTTTCCAAAAATAAAAAGGGAGCTTCTCTGAATTATAATTTTTAGAAAAGCTCCCATGTCATAAGTTCCATATTCAGTTGTAAAACAACTTCTGGTCACAATGTCCAGAAGTTAAGCTATGATTTCTCCGACATCGCATACCTCATCCACCACATCATTCCTCTTAAAGCGGAGTCTGTTGCGGTTCTTGACGTATTTTTCAATGTCAAACTCATTCTTTTTGTCATAATCGGATAACAGCGGGTACTGCTTATGCTTCGTTATATCAAACTTGTCTGAGAAAAAAGGTCTCACGCCCCTAAGCTGCATGATACACTTGCTGCCATCCATGACTGCAATCTCGTCCTGGCTCATCAGTTCCTTTCCGGTCTTTTGGTAATTCAGACCGTAAGACTGACTCGTACCCCTTGTATCCGAGGTATTGTAAAGATCAATCGTTTCTTTCCCAAGGATTTCTGCCAGATCTTTCAGAGTATCTTTCTCTTTTTCTCCCCTAATGTATCAAGCTCCAGTTCATCATAAGCAGTCAGGTCACGCAGCTCCTTGATGTCAAATGGTGCCAACCTTGCACCACAGCTAATCAAAATAGATTTTGCTGTCTTTCCAGTAACATGAAGTAGTAATATAAAAAGCTTTCGGATTTTTTCATTTGAACCGAAAGCTTTTTATTTCATCATCTTCTATTATATCTATCTTCCCGTCTAACCGGCACTCTGACCGGTACTGGTTCTGGCATCAGTCCCGGGATCAGACGATCCATAAAATCTTTGATCTTCTTTCCTGCTTTTGTATTGATCCATCTATAATACTGTTCCATTGTCATACTGTTTTACCTCCTGTTCAGGTCTCTTATCATAAGCAGATGATCTGTATTTCCCCATCATCTCTATGTCATACTGTTCTTTTCTGACATGGCTGTATTTTATCAGATGATTTTCTTTTTGTCAGTGCATTTACCGCTTATTTTAGAATTGTTTATACTTCTTTTATGAAGTTTTGGACACATTTATCGTCATGATCTGATTTTATAAAATTTTCATTTCCCTTTATTTGCCACATTGTCTCATCTATGTTATGATTACGTTATTGATTGCGAAATATCTATCTAGATAATAAGATCAACAAGAGTATAAATTTCAGAAATGGGGAACTCATATGAAGTCTAAACATAAAAAAGGTGCGAAAAGAGCTGCTGCAAGAAGAGCTACTGAAAAAGTTGCTGCTAAAGAAGTTGCCTCAAAAAGAAATAACAGAAAAAATGCTTCCCTAAGACAGGAGGCTGCAAAAAGAAGAAATTCTACTACATCAGAACTTATTCAATGGCTAATTGCTATTTTAGTGGCTTTTATTATTGCTTTATTTGTTGATAATTTTCTAATCGTCAATGCACAGATCCCATCCGGTTCAATGGAAAACACCATCATGACCGGAGATCGTGTGGTCGGTAACCGGCTTTCTTATTTAACCAAGGATCCTGAGCGTTATGATGTAATCATTTTTAAATATCCTGATGATGAAAGCCAGCTTTTTATCAAGCGTATCATCGGACTGCCTGGTGAAACCGTGGAGATTCGTGACGGTCATATCTACATTGATGGCTCTTCTGAACCGCTTGAAGATGTAGAGACGAAAGAATACATGGTCGGAAATTATGGTCCTTATACCGTACCGGAAGGATGCTATTTTGTGATGGGAGATAATAGAAATGATTCGAAAGATTCCCGCTACTGGATTAATCCATATGTATCCAAAGATAAGATTCTTGGGAAAGCAGTCTTTCGTTACTGGCCAATTACAGAAATGAAAACGATTAAATAATTTTCAAGGGCAGATCTGACTCATACGAGTTAAATCTGCCCTTACTATTTACATCTTATAACAACCTTTTTCAGAAATCACAAAATCCATCCGCAGATCATGTTCCTCCACCGGAATTTCGTCTACAAGCAGTTCCTCCCTGCAAAGTAGTGCTTTCACGCAACGCGTCTTTTCCAGATATCTGTCGTAATATCCACCTCCGTGACCAAGGCGTCTTCCGCTTCTATCGCAGCTGATACATGGAATGAAAGCAAAATCAATTGCTTCCGGCTGAATCAATCTTTCCGGGTCTTCTTTTGGTTCAAGGATTCCATATGCACCCGGATACAGCTCTTGTAATGAGTGGATCTCGTATACGTTCATAATTCCTTTTTCTGTACACTTTGGCACTCCAAGATGCTTTCCTGATTGAAGAATATCTTGCAATATAGAAAATGTATCCATTTCTTTCTCTGTGCTCACATAACAGAACACACAGTCTGCGCTCTTGTATTCATTCAGTTCCAAAACGCTTTCTGTAATCTTTCTGTCTGCTTCTTTTCTGTATTTTTCTGTTGTAAAAGAAATTTTTTCTTTTATTTTTCTTCTTAATTCTTTCTTTTGAATCATTTTCTCTTCTGTTTTTCTTTCCAATTCTTCCACTCTTTTCTCTTTTCGCCTTTTTCCTCTTGTTTAACTATTTTCTTCCTCCTGTTCTTCTCCGACAGATTCAATCAGCAGGTGATCCAGATTTTGCAGGTCTGCTTTTCTGATTTCATATTTTCCCTCTTTATCTTTTTCTACATGAAGAACAATTTTATTTGGTTTTCCGTACTTCAGCCCTTTTTCTGCCGCCTGACTTAAAACCTCATAATAGATCTGATAAATTTCTGTCTGCATCTGTGTTTCTTCTGGCATAGCCTGTCCGTTCATCACATCATTTGAAACTTTTGTGGCGTATTCCTGCGCCTTCTCCTGAAATTCAGCATAAGTATCCTTCAGCAATGTGATTGGTTTCACTGTAAGAACAACCTGATAAGTTCCATTTTCTTCCCTGGTTGCTTCTCCTACAGTATAAGATGTCTTCTTTGCAAGATCTGCAAACAGTTCTCTATATTCTTCTGTCATCTCATCTGTCATTACATGCTCCGGAAATTTTTCCATTGTATAAGCAAGATTATCTTCGAAAACCTGTTTTGCTTCTTTCTCGGAAATGCCGGTCTGTTTTATATAGGATTCTGTTTTCTGCTTATAAGATACATCTAAAAATGCCTGTACATATTCCTGCGGATCAAAACGGTTTATGTAACAATAGATCATTGTTGCTGTTGCTGCGACGATAATTGCAACCATTATAATTCCTACTATAAAATGCTTCTTTTCTTTTTTTCCTGACATTAACTTTACCTCTTTTCTAACTGTAATTTGAATAACTTATTTGTAACTGTTCAGAGCCAAGCAAAATTTCAAAAACAGGTATAAAATGCTTGCATTTTTAAAACTGTTTTTGAAATTTTATTTGGCGGATACGCCACACCGACGAAATGCATAGCATTTTGGAGGTTGGTTCTGAACAGTTACGTTTATTTCATTATACTGCGCAGAAAAGACAGATTCAAATAAAATATGCATTGCTGTTCACACGGGAGTGAACAGTAACATCGTGCGAACAGTAACTAATAGACAAAAAGAGAAAATCTGTCTAAAAATTATCTTGACATCTATTTTATTTATGATATACTTTGAGAGTCAAAGTATTTAAAGGTCAAAACAATTATGGTTCAGATCTGGAAAGAATCATACTGTGAAGAGTGACAATTATTTTGACAGAGTTGGAGAAGAGATATGATAGGAAGAATATGCGGGACAGGATCGTACATACCGTCCCATCGAATGGACAACGTGGAATTGTCCTCTCTGGTCGACACAAGTGATGAATGGATCCGGGAACGCACAGGAATTCAAAGCCGACATCTCGCAAAACAGGAGACGGTATCTTTTATGGCTGCAAAAGCAGCAGAAGAAGCTCTTGCAGACAGCGGGTTGAAAGCAGAAGAGATTGACCTGATCCTTGTAGCGACGTCTTCTTCAGAAACAGTATTTCCGAATACTTCCTGTGAAGTGCAGAAAGCAATCGGTGCAGTTCATGCATGGGGATACGACCTGAATGCAGCCTGTTCGGGATTTATTCTCGCATTGAATACGGCGCAGTCTTATATCCGTTCGGGTCTTGTTAAGACTGCACTGGTGATCGGTGCAGAGAAGATGAGCAGAATTGTAGACTGGAAAGACCGTGGAACTTGCATTTTATTCGGAGACGGTGCAGGTGCAGTGGTTCTCCGGGGAGAAGAAAGTGAAAGTGCAGAAGCAGTCTACACGGCCATGGCACATTCGGCAGGAGACAAGGGAGAGGCATTGACCTTACAATATGGAACAGAAGAAACGCCGGTAATTCGGATGGATGGACAGGCAGTTTTTAAGTTCGCTGTGAGAAAAGTACCGGAAATCATCGAAGAAATGTTGAAAAAAGCAGATGTTTCAAGAGAAGATGTGGATTACTTTGTTTTGCATCAGGCAAACAGAAGAATCATTGAAGCGGCTGCAAAGAGAGTTGGCGTAGAAATTGAGAGGTTCCCAATGAATCTTGGTGAATATGCGAATACGTCGGCGGCGTCAGTTCCAATCCTTTTAAATGAAATGAATCGGGATGGAAAGCTGAAAAGAGGTCAGAAAATTATACTTGCCGGATTCGGGGCAGGACTTACATGGGCAGGATGCCTGATGGAATGGTAAATTCAAGAAAGGAAAACAAAATCATGTTAGAAAAAGTAAAAGAAATCGTAGCAGAGTCATTAAACGTAGAGGAAAGCACATTAAGTGAGACAACATCTTTCAAAGAGGATCTTGGAGCAGATTCCCTGGATCTTTTTGAGATGGTAATGGCATTTGAGGAAGCTTTTGAAGTAGAGATCCCATCTGAAGATCTAGAGCAGATCACAACAGTGGGGGACGTTGTAAAATATATCGAATCACACAAGTAGAAGTATAGAACAAGTAGAAAACGAAGCATTCCGGTTCCTTTTCGGCAGCCAATCCGAGAGAACCGTTGATAGAGAAGTGATCAAGAAGGGAGTTCTTATGAGAACGAGAATAACAGAATTACTTGGAATTGAGTACCCGATCATTCAGGGCGGTATGGCATGGGTTGCAGAATATCATCTGGCGGCAGCAGTTTCAAATGCCGGTGGACTTGGACTGATCGGAACAGCAAGTGCACCGGCCGAGTGGGTCAGAGAACAGATCCGTGAGGCAAAGAAGCTGACAGATAAGCCGTTTGGAATCAATATTATGATGATCAGTCCTTATGCAGATGAAGTTGCAAAGGTGGCTGTCGAAGAAGGTGTAGCAGTTGTCACGACCGGTGCAGGATCTCCGGAAAAATATGTAAAGATGTGGAAGGAAGCCGGAATCAAAGTGATCCCTGTAGTTGCTTCTGTAGCGATGGCGAAGAGAATGCAGCGTTGTGGAGCAGATGCTCTGGTGGCAGAAGGAACAGAAGCAGGCGGACACATCGGTGAGAATACAACGATGGTTCTCGTTCCGCAGGTTGTAGATGCAGTTGAAATCCCGGTGATCGCAGCCGGAGGAATTGCAGATGGAAGAGGAATTGCAGCGGCATTTATGCTCGGAGCAGAGGGTGTCCAGATCGGAACACGTTTTGTTGTGACAGAAGAAGCACAGGTGCATGAGAATTATAAAGAATGCATTTTGAAAGCAAGGGATATTGATTCTCGTGTGACAGGAAGATCTACAGGTCATCCGGTTCGTGCCCTTCGTAATAAAATGACGAAAGAGTATCTTGAGAAAGAACAGGCAGGAGCAACATTCGAAGAACTTGAACATCTGACACTAGGAGGACTCAGGAGAGCTGTTGTTGATGGAGATGTTCAGAGCGGAAGCGTGATGGCAGGGCAGATCGCAGGTATGATCAAGGAGAAGCTTACCTGTCAGGAAGTGATCCAGAAGCTGGTCTCACAGACAGATGAACTGATCGGAGGAAAAGGATTCTATGAGTAAGATCGCATTTATTTTCCCGGGACAGGGAGCACAGAAAGCCGGAATGGGAAAAGATTTCTATGAAAACAGTAAGACGGCAGCAGAGGTGATTGACCGTGCAAGTGAACTGCTTGGACTGGATATGAAAGCACTCTGTTTTGAAGAAAATGATCTTTTGGATCAGACAGAATATACACAGGCAGCACTTGTGACTGTCTGTATGGCAATGGAGAAGGTATTAAGAGAACGGGGACTCGCCCCGGATGTCACAGCAGGCTTAAGCCTGGGTGAATATTGTGCGATTGCTTCAGCAGGAGGCATGAGCACAGAAAATGCAATCACAACAGTAAGAAAACGCGGTATTCTGATGCAGAATGCAGTACCGGGTGGTCAGGGAGCCATGGCAGCGGTTCTCGGACTGGATGCCGGAAAGATTGAGGAAGTGCTGGCAGATCGAAGTGGTGTAATGATCGCCAACTACAATTGTCCGGGACAGATTGTGATTACAGGATGGAAGGAAGATGTGGAACAGGCAGCAGATGCACTGAAGGAAGCCGGAGCAAAGAGAGTCCTTCCGCTTAATGTCAGTGGACCGTTCCATTCTTCTCTCCTGGAGCAGGCCGGAGAAGAACTTGGAAAAGAACTGGAACAGGTAGATTTTTCTGATCTCCAGATCCCATACGTGACGAATGTGACAGCAGAATATGTAACTGATATTACAAAGACAAAAGAACTGCTTGCGCGTCAGGTGGCATCTTCCGTACGCTGGCAGCAGAGTATGGAACTTCTGATCGCGGACGGTGTAGATACATTTGTCGAGATCGGGCCTGGAAGAACACTGGCTGGTTTCTTGAGAAAGATAAACCGTGGGGTGAAAGTGTATAACGTCGGAACCTGGGAAGACGTAGATAAGGTGGTAAATGAATTATGTTAGACAGACTGACAGGGAAAGTTGCGGTAGTGACAGGTGCTTCCAGAGGAATCGGAAGAGCGCTGCGTCTGGCACAGGAGGGCGCAGCAGTAGTGATCAATTATAATGGATCGAAAGAGCGCGCGCAGGAAGTGAAAACAGAGATTGAATCTGCAGGCGGAACAGCACAGATCATGCAGTGTGATGTGGCAGACGCAGCATCTTGTGATGAGATGTTTCAGACAATCATTAAAGAATTCGGAAGAATAGATATCCTTGTGAACAACGCAGGAATTACAAGAGACGGACTGCTTATGAAGATGGCAGAAGAGGATTTTGATGCTGTGATCGATACGAATCTGAAAGGAACTTTTCATTGTATCCGTGCAGTCTCAAGACAGATGCTGCGTCAGAGATCCGGAAGAATTATTAACCTGTCTTCTGTATCAGGAGTTCTTGGAAATGCAGGACAGGCTAATTATTCCGCATCAAAGGCTGGTGTGATCGGACTTACAAAGAGTGCGGCAAGAGAACTGGCTTCCAGAGGAATTACCGTAAATGCGATCGCTCCGGGATTTATTAACACAGAGATGACAGAAGTACTTTCAGAGAAGGTGAAAGAAGGAGCAACAGCCCAGATCCCTCTTGGAAAGTTTGGAGAGACAGAAGATATTGCGAATGCGGCGGCATTTCTTGCTTCTGATGAAGCACGTTATATCACAGGCCAGACGCTGCATGTCGACGGCGGAATGGCGATGTAAGAATAGAAGGAGTAGGAAAATGAAGAGACGAGTTGTTGTAACCGGAATGGGTGCGGTGACACCGATTGGAAATACAGTAGAAGAATTCTGGAACGGAATCAAAACAGGTAAAGTTGGAATTGGTCCGATCACAAAATTCGATACAACAGATTATAAGGTTAAGCTGGCAGCAGAAGTGAAAGATTTCGTTGGAAAAGAACGAATGGATTTCAAGGCAGCAAAGAGAATGGAATTGTTCTCCCAGTATGCGGTTGCAGCAGCAAAGGAAGCATTTGCGGATGCGGGACTTGATATGGAGCAGGAAGATCCTTACCGTGTGGGAACAATCATCGGTTCAGGTATTGGAAGTCTTAGCTGTGTAGAGCAGAATTATGACAAGATCCAGACAAAAGGACCAGCGCGTGTAAATCCACTGATGGTTCCGCTGATGATTTCCAATATGGCAGCAGGAAATGTATCCATTCAGCTTGGCCTGAAAGGAAAATGTACAGATGTCGTGACAGCATGTGCATCAGGATCTAACAGTATCGGAGATGCACTCCGTGCGATTCAGTATGGTGACTTGGATGTCTGTGCTGCAGGGGGGACAGAGAGCTGTATCTGTCCGACCGGAATTGCAGGATTTACTGCGTTGACAGCACTGTCTACAAATGAAGATCCGATGACAGCTTCCCGCCCGTTTGATCAGGACAGGGATGGATTTGTCCTCGGAGAAGGAGCCGGAATCGTAGTTCTGGAAGAACTTGAACACGCAAAAGCGAGAGGTGCGAAAATTTACGCAGAACTCGCAGGATATGGCTCTACAGGAGATGCTTATCATATTACATCTCCGGCAGAAAATGGAGAAGGAGCCGGAATGGCGATGAAACTTGCAATGAAAGAGGCAGGTGTGACACCGGATGAGGTAGATTATATCAATGCTCATGGAACAAGTACACATCACAATGACCTCTTTGAGACACGCGCAATCTATTATGCATTAGGAGATGCGGCCGAAAATGTTGTTGTCAACTCAACAAAATCTATGATCGGTCATCTTCTTGGAGCAGCAGGGGCAGTAGAATTTGTTGTCTGCGTAAAGAGTATTCTGGATAATTTTATCCATCAGACAGTTGGTACAAAGAATGTAGATCCTGAATGTGGATTAAACTATGCAGTAGGTGCACCGGTAGAGAAAGAAGTGAACTGTGTAATTTCTAATTCTCTTGGTTTTGGTGGACACAATGTGTCTCTTCTTGTAAAACGTTTCGAAGAGTAAGGAGAAGCGAAGATGAAGATGGAAGAAATATTAAAGCTGATCGAAGCTGTATCGGCTTCTACGCTCACAGAATTTAAATATGAAGAAAATGGAACAAAGCTGAATCTGAAAAAGGAACAGCAGAAGGTAGAAATCGTTCAGAATGCGGCTTCTATTCCGCTGAAAGGAATTTCCGGTGGTGATTTCCAGGCAACTGTTCTTCCACAGAACATGGCTGTATCCGGAAGTTCTGAGAATGCAGATCCGGAAGAAAATCTTGAAAAAGAACCAGAAGGCAAGCTGATCATTTCACCTTTGGTTGGAACTTTCTACGCTGCACCGGCAGAGGATGCACCGAGTTTTGTCAAGGTTGGTGACAAGGTCGGAGTCGGACAGGTTGTCGGAATCGTAGAAGCGATGAAACTTATGAATGAGATTGAGAGTGAATGTGCCGGTACAGTTGCAGAAGTTCTTGTGGAAAACGGAGAACCGGTAGAATACGGCCAGCCGCTTTTTAGAATTGTTTAAGAAAGGGATTCAGATATGAATAGTTTAAATGTAGAACAGATTCAGGAAATCATTCCGCACAGACATCCATTTCTTTTGATTGATAAGATTGAAGATTATGTTCCGGGAGAATATGCAATTGGATACAAGGGTGTTTCTTATCATGAAGATTTCTTCCGTGGACATTTCCCACAGAAAGCAGTAATGCCGGGAGTTCTGATCCTTGAGGCGCTTGCTCAGACAGGAGCTGTGGCAATCTTAAGTGTACCGGAGAATCAGGGAAAGATCGCATTCTTCGGTGGTGTACAAAAATGTCGCTTCAAAGGAATGGTATTTCCGGGAGATCAGTTGAAATTAGAGACAAAGATTATTAAAAGAAAAGGACCGGTAGGCGTAGGAGAAGCTGTGGCAACCGTTGACGGAAAGGTCGTTGTTACGGCAGAACTTACATTTATGGTTGGAGAATAAAAAAATCAGGAGCAGAAGAAATGATAGAGAAGATTTTAATTGCGAACAGAGGGGAGATTGCAGTCCGGGTGATTCGCGCCTGCAGAGAAATGGGAATCCGTACGGTTGCTGTTTACTCTGAGGCAGATAAAGATGCGCTGCATACCCAGCTCGCAGATGAAGCAGTCTGTATAGGTCCTGCTCCATCCGCAGAAAGTTATCTGAATATGCAGAATATCATCAGTGCGACACTTGTGTCTGGAGCAGATGCAATCCATCCGGGATTCGGATTCCTTTCTGAAAACAGCAAATTTGCAGAACTGTGTGAACAGTGCAAGATCACATATATCGGACCAGATTCAAAGGTAATCAGTGCTCTTGGAAATAAATCCGTTGCAAGAAATACGATGGTGGCAGCAGGTGTTCCGGTTATTCCGGGAAGCAAGGAGCCGGTGTATACCGTAGAAGAAGGCGAGAAGATCGCTGGTGAGATCGGTTATCCAGTCATCGTTAAGGCAGCACTTGGCGGTGGGGGAAAGGGAATGCGTGTCGCACAGACACCGGACGAGTTCCAGGCAAGTTTCCAGACAGCACAGAAAGAAGCGCAGATGGCATTCGGAGACGGAACAATGTATCTGGAACACTTTGTAGAACATCCGCGTCATATAGAATTCCAGATTCTTGCAGATAAGTATGGAAATGTGGTCCATCTTGGAGAAAGAGACTGTTCCATTCAGAGAAATCATCAGAAGATGATCGAGGAATCTCCATCAGAAGCACTGACTCCAAAATTGAGACAGAAGATGGGAGAAGCGGCTGTGAAAGCGGCGAAGGCAGCTCATTATACGAATGCCGGAACGATTGAATTTCTCTTAGAAAAGAGTGGAGCCTTTTACTTTATGGAAATGAATACAAGAATCCAGGTAGAACATCCGGTGACAGAATGGGTGACAGGAATCGATCTGATCAAAGAGCAGATTAAGATTGCAGACGGACAGAGACTAAAACTTCAGCAGAAAGACATCAAGATCACAGGTCACGCGATCGAATGCAGGATCAATGCAGAGAACCCGGAAAAGAATTTCCGCCCGTCTCCTGGAAAAATCACAGATGTACATTTCCCGGGTGGTGAAGGCGTACGTGTAGACAGTGCGATTTACACAGGATATGAAGTTCCGCCTTATTATGATTCCATGCTTGCGAAACTGATCGTACATGCTGACGACAGAGAAGAGGCTATCCGTAAAATGAGAAGCGCACTTGGCGAAGTTATTATTGAAGGTGTGGATACAAATATTGATTATCAGTATGAGATTTTGAATCATAAAAAATTCATATCTGGAGATATTGATGTGGAGTTTATCGGAGGAATGATGAATGAGACTGCATAATATGTTTAAAAAGACCGGAGAGAAGATCACATCGATTCATTCACGAAACAGAAGAAAGCCGGAAGCACCGGAAGGAATCTTGAAAAAATGTAATAAATGCGGTGCGGCAATCTTAACAGATGAAGTAATCAACGGAAAATATATTTGTCCTAAATGTCATGGATACTTTCGTATTCCGGCATATAAGAGAATTGAGCTTGTGACAGACGCAGGCTCTTTTGAAGAATGGGATGCAAAGATCGATGAAGGGGAAAGACCGGAGAATCCGTTGGATTTCCGGGGGTATACAGAAAAAGTCGAAGCTTTAAGAGTAAAGACAGGGCTTGATGAAGCGGTTATTACAGGAAAAGCAACAATCTGTGGATATCCGGTTGTGATCGGGGTCTGTGACGGAAGATTTATGATGGCCAGTATGGGACATGCGGTAGGAGAAAAGATTACCCGTGCAGTCGAGCGTGCAACAGAGGAGAGGCTTCCTGTTGTTCTTTTTACCTGTTCCGGAGGCGCACGTATGCAGGAGGGAATCATTTCCCTGATGCAGATGGCAAAGACTTCAGCGGCACTGAAACGCCACAGTGATGCAGGCTTTCTTTATATTCCGGTATTGACTGATCCAACTACGGGAGGTGTCACAGCAAGTTTTGCTATGCTTGGAGATATCATTCTTGCAGAACCGGGAGCTTTGATCGGATTCGCCGGTCCGCGTGTGATCGAGCAGACGATCGGACAGAAATTGCCGGAAGGATTTCAGAGAGCAGAATTCCTTCTTGAGCATGGATTTGTTGATCGGATCGTAACCAGGGATGAGATGAAGGAAGTACTGGGGCAGATTCTGAAAATGCATACGGTTACAGATGAGAAGAAAGAAGAATGTCCGGAAAAGAAAAAAGAGAACAGAAAAAACATATCTGCAGTAAAAGAAAATGTGTCAGACTGGGAGCGTGTTCTGAAATCCAGGGAAAAAGAACGCCCGGTCGGTAAGGATTATATTGACAGATTGTTTACAGATTTTGTAGAATTACATGGAGACAGATATTATAAGGATGATCCGGCAGTAGTAGGCGGAATTGCGTATTTTCATGGAAAAGCAGTTACTGTGATCGCCCAGTGCAAAGGAAAGACAACGAAAGAAAATCTGGAACGGAATTTTGCAATGCCGTCTCCGGAAGGTTACAGAAAAGCACTGCGTCTGATGAAACAGGCAGAGAAGTTCCAGCGTCCGGTCATCTGTTTTGTAGATACTCCGGGGGCTTTCTGCGGAATGGAGGCAGAAGAGCGTGGACAGGGTGAGGCAATTGCCCGGAATCTGTATGAGATGTCAGCTTTGAAAGTACCGGTTCTTTCAATTGTAATCGGAGAAGGTGGAAGCGGCGGTGCGCTTGCACTTGCAGTTGCAGATGAAGTGTGGATGATGGAGAATGCAGTGTATTCAGTACTTTCACCGGAAGGGTTTGCAAGCATTTTGTGGAAAGACAGCAAGAGAGCGTCAGAGGCGGCAGGGGTGATGCGTCTGACAGCAGCAGATCTTAAGGAACTTAAGGTGATCGAAGAAATAATTTGCGAGCCTGAAGTGTACCGGGAAGATACGATGGTTCCTGTGCTCTGTGAACTGGAAGAGAAGATGGAACATTTCCTTGAACAATATGGAAGCCTTTCAGAAAAACAACTGACAGATAGAAGATACGACAGATTTCGTCGAATGTAAGAGATAGAAAACATGGTATTGTCTGAATTAAGATAGCAGACCAGAATGAAAGTGATCCCGGAAGATTGAATAGAGAAGAGCTGTTTGAAGAGATCAGAGAACAGTAGAAGACGAGGAGGAAAAAAGATGGATGCGTATAATACCATCAATGACATTCTGGTACATTTATTTAATGAAATCTGGGAGCTGGAGAAAAAGGCAATCATTACAGAGGAGTTTAAAGACATCACAAACAACGATATGCATATAATAGAAGCAATCGGTGTTTCAGGAAAGACAACGATGTCTGTAGTGGCAAAGAAGATGAAGATTACGGCAGGGTCTCTGACCACAGCGGTGAATGGGCTGGTAAACAAGAAGTATGTAATGCGTGCCCGCGGTGAAGAAGATCGAAGAGTGGTGTATATCTGGCTGACAGAAAAAGGGGAGAAGGCTTACTATCATCACGAGGAGTTTCACAGGGAGATGACAAATGCTGTGCTGAACAGACTGGATGAAAAAGAGATTCCGGTTCTTATGAAGACATTGGACGGACTTTCAGAATTTTTCAGGGGCTATTCTTCTGAGGAATAAAATGATAATTATCAAGGAAAATTTGACGTTTTGTCAAAAATGAGTTACAATTATCCGTATCGTGAATAATTTATCGTTACGGACAAAAGTTCTTGTTATTATTTCGCGTTAAGAATTACATTGTAATGAGGTAGTGCCAATATACTTGGGTGTATATTTTAGGAGGGAAACAAGTATGGTAACAAAAAAGACATCTTCAACAACAAAAGCCGTAAAAGCAGAGGAAACAAAAACAACAACAGCGAAACCGGCAGAGAAAAAAGCTGAAACAGCAACAGTAAAGGCAGAGAAGAAAGAGACAGCAGCTGCGAAAGCAATCGAGACAAAGAAAGACACAACAAAGAAACTTGAAACAAAGGCAGCAGTGCTGGTAGATACACCAGAAGTTCAGGCAGAAGAAGTGAAAGAGACAGTGAAGAAGGCAGCTAAGAAGGTTGCAGCAAAAGCAGAAGATACAGCTGAAAAGGCTGTAAAGACTGTAAAGAAAGCAGCAGCTAAGAAGACAGCAACTAAGACTACAAAGAAAGCTGATCTGAAGACAGAATTCTTCCTTCAGTTCTCTGGTAAAGAGTATACAGAGAAAGAGATTCTTAAGAAAGTCAAAGATGTATGGACAAAGGATTTGAAGAATAAAGTCGGAGACATGAAAGATGTTAAGATTTATCTGAAACCGGAAGAGTCAGCAGCATATTATGTTGTTAATGGAGATACAACAGGAAAAATCGATCTGTAAGATATAAATAAAAGATATAAGATCGCTTTCCGGACGTACCGGGAACAGGTTTACTTAAGAAAAGACAGGGAGTCAGACACAGCTGAATGCAGGTGAAGGACGGACCTGTCTTTTTAATATATTAGGAAAGTCCTTGTAAACATTTCGCCGGTGCAGAAGGCAGTGTGCCTTAAGGTGACAGGAATCTGGCAAGTGCGGTTTGAGAAAGGAGTATGCAAGATGTACGAGAAAGAGATTGAGCAGCTGCAGGCAATGATTGATGAGAGTAACCGGATCGTGTTTTTCGGAGGAGCCGGTGTATCAACAGAAAGTAATATTCCGGATTTTCGAAGTGCAACAGGAATTTATCATCAGAAATATAAGTATTCACCGGAACAGGTGGTCAGTCATAGCTTTTTTATGAAATATCCGGAAGCATTCTATGAGTTTTATAAAGAGAAGATGATGATTTTGGATGCGAAGCCAAATGCTGCCCATCTGAAACTGGCAGAATTGGAGCAGGCCGGAAAATTGCAGGCTGTTGTGACACAGAATATTGATGGACTGCATCAGGCGGCAGGAAGCAGAAAAGTCTATGAACTTCATGGAAGCATCCACAGAAATTACTGTATGAAATGTGGGAAGTTCTATGATGCGGAATATGTGAAGAATTCAGAAGGAATTCCGAGATGCAGCTGCGGCGGGATGATTAAGCCGGACGTAGTACTTTATGAAGAGGGTCTTGACCAGAAGACGATCCAAGGGGCAGTCGAAGCAATTTCATCAGCCGACATGCTGATCATCGGAGGTACTTCCCTTGTTGTTTATCCGGCAGCCGGTTTTATTGATTATTTTCACGGAAAACACCTTGTTGTGATCAATAAATCAGAAACAGCCAGAACTGTCCGGGCAGAGCTTGCAATATCGGCTCCGATCGGAGAGGTTCTTGGTGCGATTCATGTAAGTGGCGAATAAAATTTCTTTTCCTGTAAATACTTCTGAAAAGGAGGATGCTGTATGCAGCAATAAGAAGTATGGGAAGAAAAAAGGAAAAGACAATCAATCTTACAGAACTTGAACCGAAAGAAAAGCTGAAGTATGAGATAGCAGAGGAATTAGGCCTTTTAGATCGCGTGATGCAGGATGGGTGGAAGTCATTAACATCAAAAGAGACAGGACGGATTGGCGGAATGGTCACCGGAAGAAGACGAGAGATAAAAAAACAGACAAAAATTGCGGATAAAAATGATGAAAGATAAACAAAAGTAAAATTTTGAATGACACAGCTTTTGACAAATAAGGATAAATTTGGTAGAATAGACAGAATGGGGAGAAATTATTTTGCGTTAGAATTCGCAGAGTTTTTTGGAAAGTGATAACTTTGGTGGCATAAATGACAGAAAAAATTTCAATATTTGATGTGGAGATTTCCTGTATTAAGGCAAAAGAAGCAATGATGCAGGCAATCGAATTCATGAAAGGTGATTCCGTCAATACCATTGAGCTTGTATCGATGGAATCGCTGATGAAAGAACATGAGAATCCGGAGTGGAAAAAAAAGGTTTCCATGCAGGATCTTGTCCTTCCGGGAAGTGTAGAGATTCTTGAGGCAGCAAAAGCTGATGATGCAAGATTGTTGCGTGAGACGGATAATAAATTATTCTTAAGAATGTTTTTGAAATATTTACAGAAGAACCATCATAAGATCTATCTTCTGGCAGCCAGTCAGGAGGAACTGGTAAAAGCAGAGGAAGCTCTTGCAAGGTATAATCAGGGAATCCGTGTGGTAGGAGATGCCGTGATCCATCTGGAAGACGGAGAGTTGACAGATGCAGACCGGATCCATGGAATTGTGAATGCAGTCAATGGCTCAGAGGCAGATTGTATTTTATCAGTCCTTCCATCGCCGGCGCAGGAAGATTTTATTGAACAGAACCGGGCATTGATTGACACAAGAGTCTGGATTGGCTGTGGATCAGTTCTGATGCGCAGCTTTGACGACAGAAAGATGACAAGCCGGATAAAGAGAATGTTAGTAAAGAAAGTATTTCGCTATAAAGTAGAGAAGCAGAATTAGCCTTTGTGAAGAATGCTAAAAGATAAAAATGTGAATATTTCATAGATTCGACTAAGAAATGCATAAAAAAGATGGATTTCCTCTTTCTTTTTTTGCTGTTTTGCCTTAATATAATATAAGGGTATGTGTACGGATAAATAATGCATACAAAAAAATTGTGGAATATGCACATGCGTGTTACTACTTACAGTTTGCTGTAATCAGCAATACATCGTACAGAGTGGAGGAAAAAAGGATGATTTCGAATCAGATACTTCAAAACACTATTGAAGGATTAAAGGGAATATCAAGGGTTGATTTCTGTGTACTCGACACAGAAGGCAAGGAACTTGCAGCAACATTTGATATGGCAAAAGATTGTGGGGAAGCGGTTCTTTCTTTTGTTGAATCACCGGCAGACAGCCAGGTGATCCAGGGATGCCAGTTCTTTAAGATCTTTGACGAACAGCGTTTGGAATATGTTTTGCTTGCAGATGGCGAGACAGAAGATGTGTATATGCTCGGTAAGATTGCGGCATTTCAGATCCAGAGTCTGCTTGTAGCTTATAAGGAGCGTTTTGACAAAGATAACTTTATCAAAAATCTTCTTTTAGACAACCTTCTTTTGGTTGATATTTACAATCGTGCAAAGAAATTACATATTGACACAGAAGTAAAACGTGTTATCTTTATTATTGAAACATCGCACGAGAAAGACAGTGCTGCACTTGATAATGTGAGAAATCTTCTGGGAGGAAAGTCAAGAGACTTTATCACAGCTGTTGATGAGAAGAATATTATTGTTGTGAAAGAACTCTCAGATAAGGACGGCAATAAGGAACTTGAGAAGATGGCGAAAGAGATGCTGGATACGCTCCAGGCAGAGGGAGGCGACGAGCAGATCCATATTGCATATGGAACCATCGTAAGTGATATCAAGGAAGTATCCAAGTCATACAAAGAGGCGAAACTTGCACTTGATGTAGGTAAGATTTTCTTTGATGAGAAGGATATTGTTGCCTATACAACACTTGGAATCGGTCGTCTGATCTATCAGCTGCCTCTGCCACTTTGTAAGATGTTTATCAAAGAGATTTTCGAAGCAAAATCTCCGGATGACTTTGATGAAGAGACATTGACAACGATCAATAAGTTCTTTGAGAACAGCCTTAATGTATCAGAGACATCCAGACAGCTCTATATCCATAGAAATACACTGGTATACAGACTGGATAAGCTTCAGAAGAGTACTGGTCTGGATCTGCGTGTGTTTGAGGATGCCATTACTTTCAAGATTGCCTTAATGGTAGTAAAGTATATGAAGTATATGGAGACATTAGAGTACTAGAACCGTAGGAGTATAGATAAGTTTTAGGAGGAACATATGATTGAATTAAGGAATGTGACGAAGGAGTATTCCAAAGGTCACGCAGCCTTGAATGGTGTTTCCGTGAAGATTGAACGCGGAGAGTTCGTATTCATCGTTGGTGACAGTGGATCAGGTAAGTCTACATTGATCAAATTGATCATGAAAGAGTTGAATCCGACCGAGGGTACAATTATCGTCAACGGCCAGAATTTGAACCGTATGAAACACAGAAACATTGCTAAATACAGAAGAGGACTTGGAGTTGTATTCCAGGATTTCCGTCTTCTGAAGGATCGTAATATTTATGAGAATATTGCATTCGCTTTGCGTGTGACTGAGACACCGACCCGTGTGATCAAGAAGAAGGTACCGGCAGCTCTGTCACTGGTAGGACTTGCACAGAAATACAAGTCATTCCCAAAGGAACTCTCAGGTGGAGAGCAGCAGCGAGTAGCGATTGCAAGAGCAATTGTAAATGAACCTGCCATTCTGCTGGCGGACGAGCCGACAGGAAACCTTGACCCGACAAACTCATGGGAGATCATGAGTCTGTTAAAAGAGGCGAATGAGCGTGGAACAACAGTACTTGTTGTTACACATAACCAGGAGATCGTAAACGAGATGAACGAACGCGTCATTACTATGAAGCAGGGCGTAATCGTCAGTGATGAGAAAAAAGGTGGGTATATAGATGAGGATTAGTACATTTGGATACGTTGGAAAGCAGGGCGTTAAGAATATCTGGAGAAACAAGATGTTTTCACTCGCATCCATAGCGACGATGTCAGCATGTATTTTCCTGTTTGGATTGTTTTTCTCGATACTTGTTAACTTCCAGTATATTATTAAAAGTGCAGAAGAAGGTGTTGCAATCACCGTACTCTTTAATGATGACGCAACAGAGGAACAGAAGAAAGAGATCGGTGAGCAGCTTGAATCCCGTGATGATGTTTCGGAAGTGAAGTATGTGTCAGCAGATGATGCATGGGCAGAATTCCAGAAAGATTATTTTGGAGACAACCCGGAACTTGCAGAAGGTTTTAAGGATGATAACCCGCTGGCACATTCTGATAACTATGAAGTCTACATGAAGACGGTAAAAGGTAATAATAAGGATCTGATTGCGAAGAGTAAGTCTCTTTCAGCTACGCAGCAGGATCTGGTTAAATTTGCACAGAGTCTGGACGGAGTTAGACAGGTCAATAAGTCAGATGTTGTAGCGAACACACTTTCCAGTGTGAATATGCTTGTTGCATATGTTTCAATTGCGATTATCGCAATTCTTCTCGGAGTATCGATCTTCCTGATCAGTAATACGGTAACAACAGGTATTACAGTCAGAAAAGAAGAGATTGCAATCATGAAATATATCGGAGCGAAGGACTTTGTAGTAAGATCACCATTCGTGATCGAAGGTCTGATCATCGGATTATTCGGTGCAGTTATTCCGCTTGCTCTGTTATATTTCCTTTATGACAAGGCTGTAGTATATATTATGGAGAAGTTTAGCATTCTGAAGAATATCATTACATTCCTTCCGGTTGGAAATGTATATATCTATTTGTTGCCAATCGGGCTTGCAATGGGAATTGGAATTGGATTCCTCGGAAGTTACTTCACTGTTCGTAAGCACTTAAGAGTGTAATAGGAGATACCTATGAAAAGACGGATGAGAAAGGTGACAGCACTGGTTCTGTCAGTCGGAATGATGCTGTCAATGACAATTACTTCCGGTGCTGTGACAATTGATGAAGCGCAGAAAAAAGCAGATGAGTTGCAATCACAGAAGAGTGCAGCTGAGGCTGAAAAAGATACACTTGCTGCGAAACTTAATTCCATAATTGACCAGATGAACAAGACGCAGGAAGAATTAAGTGCCAAGGAAACTGAAATTTCAACAGCTGAGGAAGAGCTTGTACAGGCGAAGGTTGATGAGGATGATCAGTATAACAGCATGAAGAAGAGAATCAAATTCATGTATGAGGGTGGTAATACCAAGTTCCTTGAGATACTGATGTCCAGCAGCAATATTGGTGATCTGCTCAATAAAGCGGAGTATGTATCAAAGCTTTCTTCCTATGACAGAGATATGCTTGTTGCTTTTCAGGAAACGGTGAAAGCTGTAGAAGAAAAGGAAGCAAAGCTTAAAGAGGAGTATGAGAAACTGAATACATTACAGACAAGCTTGGTAAGTCAGCAGACGGAAGCACAGAATCTGATCAGCAGTAAGGAAGCACAGATTGCGGAGATTCAGAATCAGATTACAGATAATGCGAACATTCTTGCAGACCTCAAGGCGAAAGCAGAAGCAGCAAAACGTCTTCAGGAAGAGCAGGCAGCGGCGGCGGCTGCTGCTGCGGCGGCAAAGAAGAACAATAGCGGAAGCAGTAGTAACGGAAGCAGTAGTTCCAGACCGGCTTCCAGCGGAAACGTGGTGAGCGGAAGTGGATATTTTACACATCCATGTCCGGGAATGACGTACCAGTCCAGTTATTTTGGAGAGGTTCGATCTTTCGATTCAAGACCACATAAAGGAAATGATTATGCCGCACCGACAGGAACACCTACATATGCAGCAGCAGCCGGAACAGTCATTACGGCAGGCTGGAGCAACAGTGCAGGAAACTGGGTTGTTATAAGCCATGGAAATGGATTGGTGACAAAGTATATGCATCACAGCTCAATTTGTGTGAGTGCCGGTCAGAGAGTAGCAAAAGGACAACAGATTGGATATGTTGGTTCTACAGGATATTCAACCGGAGCACATCTACATTTCCAGGTGGAGCTTAACGGAACACCAGTGAATCCAAATAATTATATGTAAGACAAAGGGATTCAAAATCTTCCTTTCATGTTTACATGAAAGTGATTCAAAGAATAAAGGGGGACAAAGTGGAAGATTCTGCTTTGTCCTTTTCTTTAAATAACAGCGAAAGGGACAGACAATGGAACAGAAAAAGAAAAAGGGGTATGGAGCCGGGATTGTTACCGGAATTCTTGCAACAGTTCTTGTCAGCCTGCTTCTCCTTGGGGGATTCAGGGTCATTACGAACACAGCCGGCAGTTATGCATCCGGTAAAGTGACAGAAAAAGAGGTATCAAAAAAACTGAATAAGCTGAATGCTTTGATTGATAAATATTATCTGTATGAAGATGAAATTGATACAGATAAGCTGGCAGAAGGAATTTATTCCGGATATACGAGTGCACTGGGAGATAAGTACACTGTTTATTATGACGAAGATGAGACAAAAGCTCTGATGGAATCAACAAGCGGAACATTTTCAGGTGTGGGTGCAACGCTGACAAAAGATGCGGATACGGGCTATGCGACAATTGTAAATGTCTATGAAGACTCTCCGGCAGAGAAAGCAGGACTGAAAGCAGGAGATATCCTGGAGAAAATCGATGACCACGAGGTTGGTGATGAGCAGCTTGATACGGTGGTGTCCTGGATCAAAGGGGAAAAGGGAACAGATGTAAAGATTACAGTTCTCAGAGACGGAGAAGAACTGGAAATGACTGCCACACGAGATACGATCGAAGTGAAGACAGTTTCGTATGAGATGAAGGAGAACCAGATTGGCTATATCAGAGTGTCTGAGTTTGATACAGTAACTTATGATCAGTTCAAAGAAGCATTGGATGATCTTGAAAATCAGGGAATGCAGGGGCTTGTGGTTGACCTGAGAAACAATCCGGGAGGAAGTCTTGATACAGTTACGAATATGCTGCGTCTGCTTCTTCCAGAAGGTACAATTGTATCAACAAAGGACAAGAATGGAAAGACAGACGAAATCACTTGTGACGGAACTCATGAATTTAAGAAACCAATGGCAGTTCTTGTAAACCAGTACAGTGCCAGCGCATCTGAAATCTTCAGCGGTGCAGTACAGGATTATGGAACAGCGAAGATTGTCGGAGTGACAACGTATGGAAAAGGTGTTGTGCAGCAATTGATGGATCTGGGAGATGGAACCTGTCTGAAAGTGACGATTGCAGAGTATTATACTCCAAATGGAAGAAGCATCAATGGAAAAGGTGTTGAACCGGATGTGAAAGTTGAATACCAGTATGATGAGGAGAATCCAAAAGCAGATAACCAGCTGGATCAGGCATTAAGCACAGTTCAGGGAGAAATTAGTGAAAGTACACAAAACCGATAGGTTGAAAATATCTTGTTTTGATGAAAAGTTAAAATGTGTGACAATTTGAATAAAACCTCTTGAAAATCAAAAAACTCTGTGCTAATATTGAAAACAAGTTTTAGCAGACTAAAGTGCTGAACCAGAAAAAGGCAAAGAACAAGACTCTGATTCACAGAAACTGACAGGAAGTTGGCGTCACCGACTGAGAGCGCCGGACAGCGGAGCGAATCAAGGGAACACTTGGGAGCTGGCTGTCTGAACAGGTGAAGTAGGGCAGCACGTGGAGCATACGTTACATGCAAAGAGGGGAATCTGGCTTACACAGGGATAGAGATAAGATTTGAAATGTGAAGACTGAGATTCAATGCGGGTGGTACCGCGGATATTATGATTGTAATTTCCGTCCCGGGATACTGATGTATCCCGGGGCTTTTTTATTTAGAAAGCTTCTTCCCGGGATGCTGGAATCTGAAAGGAGAAGAATTATGGAATTTGTAACAGGTGTAAAAAAGAAGGAAACATTGGAACTGAGTGAACTTCTCGAAGAGGGAAGAATTGGAACCGAAGTGAAAGTAAATGGTGCGATCCATACGATCCGTGATATGGGAACAATTGCATTCATTATTCTCAGAAAAAGAGAAGGACTTGTTCAGTGTGTATATGAAGAAAATATTTCCAAATTTGACTTGAAAGATGTGAAGGAAGCAGATACAGTAGAGGTAACAGGTGTGCTTACAGAGTCTGCGAAAGCTCCGAATGGGATTGAGATTCGCCTTGGTGAATTGAAAATCTTAAGTGAGCCGGCAGAGCCAATGCCGCTTCCGATTGCAAAGTGGAAGCTGAACACATCTCTGGAAGCAAAATTAAACTACAGACCGATTTCTCTGAGAAATATCAGAGAGCGTGCGAAGTTCAGAATTCAGGAAGGAATCGTAAGAGGGTTCCGTGATTTCCTTTATAAAGAAGGATTTACAGAGATCCATACTCCGAAAATCGGTGCCAAAAGTGCAGAGGGCGGTGCGAACCTTTTCCGTCTGGAGTATTTCCACAGACCGGCGATCCTTCAGCAGAGCCCACAGTTCTATAAGCAGATGATGGTCGGAGTATTCGACAGAGTCTTTGAGACAGCGCCAGTATTCCGTGCAGAGAAACACAACACAAAGCGTCATCTGAATGAGTACACAAGCCTTGATTTCGAGATGGGATATATTGATGGATTTGAAGATATCATGGCAATGGAAACGGGATTTCTTCAGTATACGATGGAGCTGTTGAAGAAAGAGTATGCAAGAGAACTTCAGATTCTGAATATCGAAGTACCGAAGACAGATAATATTCCGGCAGTAAGATTCGACGAGATCAAACGACTGGTATCCGAGAAGTATGACAGAAAGATCAAGAACCCATTTGACCTGGAACCAGAGGAAGAGACATTGATCAGCCGTTATGCGAAGGAAGAGTGGGATGCAGATTTTGTATTCGTTACTCATTATCCATCAAAGAAACGTCCATTCTATGCAATGGATGATCCGGAGGATCCGACTTACACGCTCAGTTTTGACCTGCTTTTCAGAGGAATGGAGATCACAACCGGCGGACAGCGTATTCATGATTATCATGAACTTCTTGCGAAGATGGAGAAGCGAGGTATGACAGATGAAGGCATGGAGCAGTATTTAAGTGCATTCAAGCATGGAATGCCACCACACGGAGGTCTTGGAATAGGTATGGAACGTCTGACAATGAAGATGATGAACGAAGACAATGTAAGAGAAACAACATTATTCCCAAGAGACTTAAGTCGTCTGGAACCATAAGAAGAAAATACAAAAAACGGGTCAATCCTCTGGATTGAACGAAAAAACTGTTGGATGTGAAGGTCTGAACTGAGAAAGAGAACTGCCCACAGGATGTTGTGGTCAGAAACTTAAGGAGTAGAAACGAGGGAGGATCTTTATGTTTAAGAAAAAAGAATGTTATCTTTGCGGAGGTAAATTGATTAATGGCCGTTGCAGTTCCTGCGGGCTGGATAACACAAAGCTGGACAAAAAGAATTACAGGCTGAATGAGAGCAGTTTTGACCGCAAGAAAAAAATGACATATTCCCAGAAACGACAGAATGACACTGGAGAGACAAAAAACCGGGAGAAAAAGAAGGATGCGGGACATCTCTGTGAGAGTCATAACGGACGGAAAAGAACGCAGACAGAATATCAGCAAAAAGAAAATCCGAGGATTGAAATCCCACAGACAGGGCAGATGCAGCCAGGTGGGCCGACGGTATTTAATCCGGCAAGGAAGGCTCATACAGGATCTTATGAGGAACAGAAAAAAGCAAGGAAAATCAGTGGAATTCTTGCGGGAATTATCGTGGCAATCGTAGCATTTACAAGCATTGCAGGTTCAGTTGGTGATTTCATTTCCTCATTTGGGGATGATTTCCATTCCTCAGATTATGACTGGAATGATAATGGCAGCGAAGTGGAGTCTGAGTATGATCCATATATGAATACAACGAGAGAACTTTCTGAAACAGGAGCAACTTATGACTGTGTATTAGGATATGGGGAGTATGAGATCGGAGCACAGATCCCGGAAGGGACTTATGAAGTGGAGCTTGTCTCAGGAGAAGGCTCCATGCAGCAGGATGATCCTGAGAATTCGATTTATTACTATTCTTATTTTAGTGAAGATGAGTCAGATACGGATGCAGGAGATTATCTGGACGATGTGAGATTGTATACAGGAGGTCATCTGAAGATTAATACAGGACTGGTTGTCCAGTTTCATTCTGAGAATGCACAGACGGAACAGATGCAGCTGGAAGAAAATCCGCTGACGGAGCAGGTAACATTGAAAGCCGGAAACACTTATACAGCGGGAACAGATTTCCCGGCAGGATGGTATGATGTGACCGAGGCATCAGGAGTCGACTGGGCGGAGCTTCATTACAAGATTTATCTTGGTGATCTTTATGATAAGGAAAATGAAAATCTCAATTATGAAAACTATGGACTCTGGTTTTATGATACAGATGGGTCAGAATCTTATAAAAATGCAGTTTTCCCGGAAGGGACGGAGCTGGAAGTGGATGATGGGGATTTAATCCTGACGCCGTCCGGCTCAGTAAAAAACCAGAACTATGACAGTTTCTATGATATGTACCGCTACAGGTCGCAATAAGCTGAGAAATTTATGATACTGATTTTGGAAATTGTCAGGATTAGCAAAGACAGAGTAGAAAGAAAGGATGATTAAATTGGCAAATAAAATATCCGATGAAACAATCGAGTATGTAGGAATCCTTGCAAAGCTGGAACTTTCAGAGGAAGAGAAAGAAGCAGCGAAAAAAGACATGGAACAGATGCTGGATTATATAGATACATTAAATGAACTTGATACAGCAGGGATCGAACCAATGTCTCATGTATTTCCGGTACAGAATGTGTTCCGTGAAGATGTTGTGACAAACGGAGATAACAAAGAAGCGACACTTGCGAATGCACCACTTCGTAAAGATGACAGTTTTGAAGTGCCGAAGACAATTGGTTAAGGGAGTGAGAGTAGATGGATTTATTAAAACTTACAGCCCTTGAACTGGGCGAGAAGATCAAAGCAAAAGAAGTAACTGTACGAGAAGCAGTTGATGCAGTGATCGGACAGATCAGAGAATCAGAGTCAGAGATTCACAGCTTTGTGACGATAGATGAAGAAGGTGCTTATGCACAGGCAGAGGAAATTCAGAAGAAAATAGATGCGGGCGAACTGACAGGTCCGCTTGCAGGAGTTCCGGTTGCGGTAAAGGATAATATGTGTATCGAAGGACAGCTTACCACATGCAGTTCCAAGATTCTTTCCAACTTCAAACCGACCTATACGGCTGAGGCAGTTGAGAACCTCAGAAAAGCAGGAGCGGTTATCATTGGTAAGACGAACATGGATGAATTTGCCATGGGAAGTACAACAGAGACATCTTATTACGGACCGACACGCAATCCGCACAACACAGCGCATGTTCCGGGAGGTTCTTCCGGTGGTTCCTGTGCGGCAGTGGCAGCGTCCGAATGTTATTATGCACTTGGATCTGATACCGGCGGATCCATTCGTCAGCCGAGTTCTTTCTGTGGAGTTGTCGGACTAAAACCAACTTATGGAACCGTTTCCCGATATGGACTTATCGCATATGGATCTTCTTTAGATCAGATTGGACCGGTAGCGAAAGATGTATCGGATTGTGCGGCAATTCTTGAAGCAATTGCATCCCATGATCCGAAGGACAGCACTTCCATGGATCGTGATGATTGTGATTTCACAGAAGCACTTGTCGATGATGTGAAAGGACTCCGTATTGGAATCCCAAGAGACTATATGGGAGAAGGTCTGGATCCTGAAGTAAATGATGCTGTGATGAAGGCAGCAAAAGTACTCGAAGAAAAGGGTGCGATTGTTGAGGCGTTTGATCTGCGACTTGTAAAATATGCAATCCCTGCTTATTATACGATCGCAGATGCAGAGGCAAGTTCTAACCTGGAACGTTTTGATGGTGTGAAATATGGTTATCGTACGAAAGATTACGATGGACTTCATAACATGTACAAGAAAACACGTTCAGAAGGATTTGGTCCTGAAGTAAAGAGAAGAATCATGCTTGGATCTTTTGTCTTAAGTTCAGGATATTATGATGCCTACTATCTGAAGGCACTTAGAACAAAAGCTTTAATCAAGAAAGAGTTTGACCGTGCATTCCGTAATTATGACATCATTCTCGGACCGGCAGCACCAACAACTGCTCCGGAACTTGGAAAGAGCTTAAGTGATCCGATGAAGATGTATTTGGGAGATATTTATACAATCTCAGTCAATCTTGCAGGTCTTCCGGGAATGAGCGTTCCGGTTGGAAAAGATAGCAAAGGACTTCCAATCGGTATGCAACTGATCGGAAATGTATTTGAAGAAAAAACTTTGATCCGTGCAGCATATACCTATGAGTGTGCGACAAAGAAGATGCATGAAACACCGGCATCTGTCGGTCTTATGTCAGAAAAGGAGGTGCGTTAACAATGGCAAAGCAGTATGAAACAGTCATTGGACTGGAAGTGCATATTGAGCTGGCTACAAAGACAAAGATCTTCTGTGGATGCAGCACAGAATTCGGTGGCGCACCGAATACACATACTTGTCCGGTATGTACCGGTATGCCGGGATCGCTTCCGGTGTTGAATAAACAAGTTGTAGAATATGCTATGGCAATTGGTCTTGCAACAAACTGTAAGATTACACAGGTATGCAAATTTGACCGTAAAAACTATTTCTACCCGGATAACCCGCAGAACTATCAGATTTCCCAGCTGTATCTCCCGATTGCCAGAGATGGATATGTAGAGATCGAGAGTGGTTCAGGAAAGAAGAAAGTAAGAATCCACGAGATGCATATGGAAGAAGATGCAGGTAAGCTGGTTCATGATGAGTGGGATGATACTTCACTTGTCGATTATAACCGAAGCGGTGTGCCACTTGTAGAGATCGTATCTGAACCGGATATGCGTTCCGCAGAAGAAGTTATTTCTTATCTTGAGAAGCTTCGTATGATCGTGCAGTATTTAGGCGCATCAGATTGTAAGCTTCAGGAAGGTTCTATGCGTGCTGATGTCAACCTGTCTGTCCGTGAAGTCGGATCCGATCAGTTTGGTACAAGAACAGAGATGAAGAACCTGAACTCATTTAAGGCAATCGCACATGCAATTGAAGGCGAACGTCAGAGACAGATTGAGTTGATCGAAGAAGGAAAACAGGTTGTACAGGAGACAAGACGCTGGGATGACAACAAAGAGCATTCTTATGCAATGCGTTCCAAAGAGGATGCACAGGACTATCGTTATTTCCCGGAACCAGACCTTGTTCCGATCGTAATCAGTGATGAATGGATCGAGAAAATCAAATCTCAGCAGCCGGAACTTCGTACGGAGAAGCTGGAGCGTTACAAGGAACAGTTTGATATTCCGCAGTATGACGCAGAGATCATCACAGGTTCTAAGAAAATGGCCGATCTTTTTGAGGCAACAACAGCAATCTGTGAGAAACCGAAGAAAGTTGCAAACTGGCTGATCGGAGAGACCTTCCGTCTGATGAAAGACAATGGAATGGAGCCGGAAGATTTAACATTCTCTCCGGAGAACCTGGCAAAATTAATTGATCTTGCGGAGGCAGGAACCATTAACAGTTCTGTGGCAAAAGATGTATTCAAGCAGATTTTCCATGAGGATATAGATCCTGAGAAATATGTCGAAGAACACGGGCTTAAGATGGTGAACGATGAAGGTGCACTCCGTGAGACAGCTGCCAAAGTGATCGCAGACAACCCACAGGCAGTCGCAGACTTCAAAGGCGGTAAAGAGAAAGCAATCGGAGCACTGCTTGGACAGACAATGCGCGCCATGAAGGGGAAAGCAAACCCAGGAATGGTGAATCAGGTGCTGCGAGAGTTGTTAAAATAAAATTTGATTTGTCTGTTAGGATTCCTGTAAATGGAACAGATACATTTATTGACCTAATATTGAAATTAAGATTGATATATTGACAGCCTGAAAAATGTCTGCTATATTACAAGTAGAACACAGAGAAATAATAAACTATATATGTTCAAAACAATAAGAGATTCGGAAGGATGTGGAAAGAATGAAACGAGATTATTATGAAGTGCTTGGGCTGTCAAAGGGCGCAGAGGATAAAGAGATAAAGAGAGCATATCGTAAGCTGGCGAAGAAGTATCATCCGGACACGAATCCTGGGGATAAAGAAGCGGAGAAGAAATTCAAAGAAGTGACGGAGGCGTACTCTGTACTGAGTGATCCGGAGAAGAAGAAACTGTATGACCAGTTCGGTCATGCTGCATTTGATCAGAGCGGTGCTGCAGGTTCCGGATATGGAAATGCCGGTACAGGTGGCTTTGGAGGATTCGGCGGAAACGGCGGATTCAAAGGCGGTACTTACCGTAGTTATGGTGGACCGGGAAGTGGATATCAGGAGTATCATTTCGAAGGTGGCGACATGGATGATATGTTTGATGACATTTTCGGAAATATGTTCCATGGAGGAAGTACTTCAGGTCGCAGCAGAAGGACATCAGGATTTACCGGAGGATTTGGAGGTGAAAGCTTTAGATCAAAAGGTTCTGATATCAAGGCAGGTATCACTGTAGGATTTGATGAGGCTGCATTTGGTGGAGATAAGGTTATTACACTGAGTAATCCGGAAAATCCGGGACAACCGGGACAGTCACTGAAGGTTCATATTCCAGCAGGTATTGATAACGGAAAGTCAATCCGTTTAAGAGGAAAGGGAATGCCGGGAACCGGTGGTGGTGAAGCCGGAGATCTTCTGTTGAAAGTAACAGTTGCTCCGAAACCTGGATATGAGCGGAAAGGTATGGATGTATATACAACCGTATCTGTTCCGTATACAACAGCTGTGTTCGGAGGTGAGGCATTGGTCCATACACTGTATGGAGATGTTATGTGTAAGATTAAAGAGGGAACACAATCGGGTTCCAAGATTCGTCTGAGAGGTAAGGGAATTGTTTCGATGAAAGATTCATCCGTTCACGGAGACCAGTATGTGACGATTCAGATTGAAGTGCCAAGAAACTTAAGTTTGCAGGCAAGACAGAAATTAAAAGAGTTTGAAGAAATCTGTCAGGGGAGTTCAAGAACAGCATAAACTATGAGAAACACGCTCCGCGAGTTTCTC
>ENA-OOWV01000452-OOWV01000452.1-human-gut-metagenome-genome-assembly--contig:-NODE-452-length-32057-cov-5.811793_pt1 | contig 32057 bp, 34 predicted proteins | sample MGYA00241584_ERZ501337 | MGnify/ENA primary metagenome ERZ501337 (study PRJEB25962, sample SAMEA2042744) | human gut metagenome | biome: human gut; feature: human-associated habitat; material: faeces... | reverse complement strand
CCAAGCCCACAACGGACTTTCACCGTCAAGTTGTTGCCCATGCTGGGCACACATATAAAAAAGAAGCTTCCTTAAGAAAGCTCCTTTTTCAACTCATCATTCATAATTCATTATTATCACAGCAGTGCTTTACTTGTTATATATCCCCCAAAGATAAATACTAAATTCCATATGGCTATACCAAAAGTAGAGTAAATTGTAAATTCAACTATATCTTCCTTAACAGTTCCAGAAATTAAAGAAACTATGGTTCGTACAACTGGTAAAAGCCTACAAATAAATACACCTTTACTGCCGAATCTTTTACTAAATCCAAAAGCTTTATCAATGGATTTTTTAGTCTTAGGAAACTTTCTCCTTATCCATTCTAGCAATGGATTTCCCACATAATATCCTACATAATATAGTGATATACTACCTAAGACACCAGCTAAAACAGATATTATAAACACACCAAAAAAGCTATATTTATTATTAGCAATAAGTACTCCTATGGCTGGAAGTATTACTCCTCCTGGTAATCCTGGAAGATTTAAATACTCTAGGTACACAATAAAAAATAAAAATATTATTCCATATTTTAATATATATTCAACAACTAAATTAACATTATTCACCATAAATTTACCTCGTAATCATTATTTAGATAAATATATTTATTTAATATATTTATTATATATTACATATCATCACTTTTTCTATTATACAGTAAATTTTTCTTTACAAATCAATGTATATTTTCTCATCTGTTAATTAAATTAATTGTTAAATAACCACTTAACATTAATGCTAAATTCCATATTCCAATACCAATTGATGAAAATATTAAAAACTCTATTAAGTTTTCTTTCACACTTCCACATACTAAAGATACCAGTGTTCGCACTCCTGGAATAAATCTGCATAAAAGTACACCCTTTTTACCATATTTATTACTATATATTAAAATTTTATCTATTGGCTCCTGAGTTTTAGGAAACTTCTGCTTTATCCAATTAATCATAGGATTTCCTATAAAATATCCCAAATAATATAATGTTATGCTTCCTAATAATGAAGCCACTAATGTTAGTATAAACATATATATAAAACTATATTCATACTTTGCTACCAAAACTCCAACTGCTGGCATTAAAATAGATGATGCTAACCCTGGAAAATTTAATTGTTCTAAAAATAAAAGCAAAAATATAACTGTTGTTCCATACTTTAATATATATTGAATTATTAGTTGATAATTATCCATATATCATTTCCTTCCATCATTATTATTTACTTATATCATAACTCTTGTGAAATATTATCTCATTATAATTTTAAGCATTTTTCTCAAAATTTACAAAGCCCATTGAAAACAATTATCATTTATTGCATTTTCCCTTTTTCTTTTTTAAATAAAGTAATATAATAACTATATATTCGATAATAAGGAGATAATAAAATGACTTTAAACAGAAATGATCACTGCTGGTGTGGCAGTAATAAAAAATATAAACAATGTCACTTACAATTTGATGAAAAAATAGCACACTATCAAAGAAATGGTGCTGAAGTTCCTCCTAGAGAAATTATAAAGACTCCAGCACAAATTGAAGGTATAAAAGCTAGTGCTAAAATAAATACTGGTGCTTTAGACCTAGTTGCTAAAAATATAAAAGCAGGAATGTCTACAGCTGAAATAGATAAACTTGTTCATGACTTTACTGTAGCTCAAGGAGCTATACCTGCTCCTTTAAATTATCAAGGTTTCCCAAAAAGCTGTTGTACATCAATAAATGATGAAATATGCCATGGAATTCCTAGTGAAGATGTAATTCTTAAAGAAGGAGATATAATAAATGTTGATGTTTCAACAATATTTAATGGCTACTTCTCAGATGCTTCAAGAATGTTCAAAATAGGTGCTGTACATCCTGAGCTTGATAAATTAGTTGATGTTGCTAAAGAATGTCTAGATTGCGGTTTAAAATCTGCTAAGCCATGGGGATTCATGGGTGATATTGCTGAAGCTGTTCAAAAACATGCTGAAGCAAATGGCTACTCTGTAGTTAGAGAATTTGGTGGACACGGAATAGGATTACAATTCCATGAAGATCCTTTTGTTGCTCATGTTGGTAAAGCAGGAACAGGAATGCTTCTAGTTCCAGGAATGACTTTTACCATTGAGCCAATGATAAATATGGGAGCTCCAGATTTATTTATCGATGCAGATAATGATTGGACTGCATTAACAGAAGATGGATACCCATCTGCTCAATGGGAATATACAGTATTAATAACTGAAGATGGTGCTGAAATATTAACTTACTAATTTATTCACTAAGTAAATATTTATAACACAAAAAATAAGTTGTAGATTATTTTAAATCTACAACTTATTTTTTATACTGCTTTTACTAAATCTCCATTTTTAACACTTACTGCTTTTATCACTCTACATATTGCATAGCCTAAAAATACCACTGAATACACTGCTATATTTAAAATATAACTACTATCCATGCTTATTTTAGGAACAAACATCAACATTACATGTACATATATCAGCATATAAAATACATATGCCAATCTTTGTAGCTTCTTCCATGAAGCAAATTTCATTTTCTTTCTAATTGTAATAAATGATGTAACCATTAAAGGAATCATTAGAGCTATTAATACTAATGTTATACATATGGCAATGAAATGCGTTGTGCTCATGCTTCCTGGTGATGTAAAAAGCATTGGGAAAAATATAATACCAAAATATATATTATGACTTAAAGTCAATATACAAGCTATGATAGACATTTCTCCTCTTATACTGAATAGTTTTTTCACCACTGGATTCTTTCTATTAAGGGCACCAATCCACATTACTATACTAAATAAAGCTGTAGATATAGTTCCTTGACTAAGTGGCTTCATTACATATTTGTTAATAACGTCTGGAATTTGTATATTTCCTGATAGTCTATAAACTAAGAAAAACACTGTAATTGCTGTAGCCACAAGATAAAACGGCACTGCATATTTCTTCATTGCTTTTCTAAATAAAAGTACAAAAGACACTGTGCCTATTAATGATAAAATAAATAACATATTACCCCTCCATTTTTCAATTGATAACTGTTATCATCTTATCTTTACATAATATATTTGTCAACATATTCCAAATATATTTAAAACACTTTCTAAATATAACTAAAACTCAATTTATTTTTCAATTTCTAAAAATGAATACTCTAAATTATTAATAAGAGGCACTTAAATCTCCAGGAGTAAAATTGCCTATTATTGCATTTACCATATTCTTATATTCTTCTTCCTTATCCATAGGATAAGTAATTATCATTGCATTAATTGATCCTGTTCCAATCTTCATGACATATTTATTTTGTGTACCATTTTCATCATAAGTTAAGATAAATCCATCATCTATATCTTCTGCTTGTGCCCCATCTACCATAAGACTATCCTTCATAGAATCTATGGTGTCACCATCTTCATTATTAAAGCCATATGCATAAATACAAAAATCTCCCTCTTCATTGGTTACAGCCATGCCTTCATCGTCTATGCCTTCATCTAACACAGATAATTCCTGTGGATATTTAATTTGAAAGCCATATTTCACATTATTATATACAATATACTTCAAGTTTATATCATTCTTTTCATCACTATGGGATTCATTGGTGTTATTATCTATTGAAGTATCTTCTTCATTCTTCTTTTGCACTTCTCCTTTATCATCAGTACTTGCCTGGCTATCACTAGTTACAGCTGTACTTACACTATCATCTTTTATTTCACCACTAGTCACCTTTGTTGTATCTTCAGTTACTGTATCTACTACCTTTGATTTTTTTTGACTATTGCTATCTTTGCCATTACTTTCACTACTTTTGCTACAACCTATAAGGATAGACATTGATAAAGCTATTATTAATAAAATTTTTATTTTTTTCATATCTAATCCACCTTTTATTTTTATTATTATAACTTCATTTTCATAAATACTTATAGTATTATTCAGAAAAATTATCCCTTTATTAAAAAGTATAATTTTTCCAAGTGTGTATAGTCAACTTTTATCTCATATAAATTAAAGATTAATTCCCATTTACTTTTATTTTTTTTTCTGATATAATATTGTTCCTTTGTATAATAATATATATATACTTATATTATTTTATACAAATTTTTTAAGTAGAAAGGTTTAGGTGAACTATATGATAAGTGATAGAGAGTTAATTGAAAAAGCATTTGAAGCTCAAAATTTCTGTTATACACCATACTCAAACTTTAATGTAGGTGCTGCACTACTTGGTACTAATGGAAAAGTTTATCAAGGATGTAATATTGAAAATGCTGCCTTTTCTCCAACAAACTGTGCTGAAAGAACTGCTTTCTTTAAAGCTGTTTCAGAAGGTCAACAAGACTTCTCAGCTATTGTTATTGTAGGAAACAAAGCTGATGTTAAAATGGGCGAAGGTGATTATTGCGCTCCATGTGGTGTGTGTAGACAGGTAATGGCTGAATTCTGTAACCCAGAAACTTTTAGAGTTATCTTAGCTAAAAGTCCTGATGATTACAAAGAATTCTTATTAAAAGAATTATTACCTTTAGGTTTCACTAGTAAAGATTTTAAATAATTCCAATAATATAATAAATTTTAAAAGATTAGTGTTGCAGCACTAATCTTTTTTAAAAACATATTATAGCAAGCTATTCTTAAAATTTCAATATTTTTATAGATTATTTTTTTCAGTTAATCTTAACATCTCGTCCACTTCACTCTCAGATATAAACCTATATTTTCCATATTCAATACCGTCTAATGTTATATTCATAATCCTCACTCTTTCAAGCCTTATTACATTATAACCAAAAACCTTGCTCATTCTTCTAATTTGCTTATTTAACCCTTGAGTTAAAATAATTCTAAAAGTATTGTTGTCCACTCTAAACACCTTACACGGCCTAGTTATTTGTCCACATATTTCAACTCCACTGGACATACCTTCAATAAATTTTTCATCAAAGTCCTTATCTAAAGTTACAATATATTCTTTTTCATGTTCATTTTCTGACTCTAAAATCTTATTGGCTAAAACTCCATCATTGGTCAAAATAATAAGCCCTTGAGATGGCTTATCTAATCTACCTACTGGAAATATATATTCTGGATAATTTACATACTCTATTATATTATCCTTCACCGTCTTTTCTGCTGTACAAGTTATTCCCACTGGTTTATTAAGAGCTATATATACTTTTTCTCTAGCAGCAACAGGCTGATCATCAATAAGAATTTCATCATCTTCTTCAACCCATTGACCTGGTATAGATAAAACACCATTAATCTTAATCCTTCCATCTTCTATATATCTTGCAGCTTCTTTTCTTGAACATATTCCTAAATTGCTTAATAATTTATTAATCCTCACCATATCACCTATTCTATCATTTGTATAATATCTAAATTATATCATACTATATATTTGATAAAAGCTCAGATGTCCCCTACATTTGAGCTAATTTTGTTTATAAGATTTTTAATCATTACTACATCATCTGTTATTATATTATCCACTCCTAAAGAAATAGCTCTCTTACCTTTCTCTTCATCATTTACTGTCCAAACAAATATCTGCTTACCAAATCCATGAACTCTTTGCACCACTTCTTTATTTAAACCTTCATACGCTATGGAAATAACATCAATTTCACCTACATTAAAATCATCTGTTAAACTTTTAGTAATATAGCCTATCTTTATATTACTGTCATAACTTATAACATCAAGTAATGCTCCATAATTACTTGATGTTATAATAACCTCTTCCTCCATGTTGTATTTTTCAATTAATTTTACTACAAGCTTAGATATTAACTCTTTATCATTATTCACCTTTAAATCAATATTTATTTTTGACTTTCCTCTTATAACCTTTAGTGCCTTTTCTAAGGTAACAATTTTATCATCTTTCCCTATAGATAAAATTCCTTTTCCATTAATATCCTTCAAAGTGCTTCCTGCAATACTAAAGCTTTCACCAGAACTTTTCATAAATACATCATCATGGCTTAACACAAGTTTATTATCCTTTGTCCTACGAACATCAATTTCTATATAATCTGCTTTTTCTTCAATGGCAATATTAATGGCTTCAATACTATTATCTCTTGCTTTTAATGAACTTCCCCTATGTGCTGTTATAGAAACTTTCCCATTTTCATAAATCTTTTCATCAGAAAGTATGTTATGTTCTAACAAATTATATGAAAAAATAAATATAAATACTATTATTAAATACCTAAAAGTTTTAACGTACACCTTATTACCTTCTTTAGTATATAAAAAAGATTTTAAGAAAACTCTTAAAATTCCCCTATATTATATATTATATATTTTTATAATAATTAATTAATTATTCCTTAGTATTAATGCCCATATTTTGAGGAATTATTAGTTCTTTCACATCTTCTCCTCCAAGCTTTCCATCTACTAAGTATTGCTTGCTTAATTGACAAAATAAAAAACCAGGTAAAATACAACCTGGCTTTAATTTACTATAGTAATTCTTTGCTTAACTCCATGAATTTATCTATATCTTCTTCAATAGTTCTTAATGATGATTTCCAGAATTCTTTATTATGAATATCTATTCCTACTTCTTTAGTTATATCTGCAATATTATGTTTTCCAGTAATTGATAATAGATTTTCATATTCACTGCTAAACTCAGATCCCTTTTTCAAATATTCTGCATAAAGACCTTTTGCAAATAAAAGCCCAAATGCATATGGGAAATTATAAAAATTACTATTAGCATAATAATAATGTGGTTTCCATGTCCACATATAAGGATGTAAATATTCAGGGTCTAATCCATCACCATATGCCTCTCTTTGTGCATCTAACATTAATTTCTTTATTTGGTCCACTGTTAAAGCACTTTCTTTTCTTGCTTCAAATAATGATTTTTCAAATAAAAATCTTGAATAAATATCTACAATTACTTGATTACAATCACTTATTTCTGATTCAAGTATTGCTAATGCTGTAATTTTATCCGCTTCTTTTATAGCAGCTTTTTTTACTATTGTCTCACAAAAAGTTGATGCTGTTTCTGCTATAGGCATTGGATATTCTGTATTTAGCACTGATTCATCTTTTAAACATTCTCCGTGGAATCCATGACCTAATTCATGAGCCATTGTAACAACATCACTAAAACTATTGCCATAATTTAAAAGTATTCTACTTTCTCCTAAATAATGAATTCCTGCACAAAATGCTCCCCCTACCTTACCTTCTTTAGGCATTACATCTATCCAATTATTATTCATAGCTTTTTGTGCAAAATTTGCTAAATTATCACTAAATGTTCTAAACTTATCAACTACAAATTTCTTTCCTTTTTCATAATCAAATTCCATATCAGATTCAACTATTGGTGCATACATATCATAAAATGGAAGTCCATTTTTATGTCCTAGTATTTCTGCTTTTCTTTTTAAATACTCTCTAAATTTAGGCATACTTTCTTTCATTGCCTCAAGCATTACATTTAAACTTTCCTCATCCATTCTAGAATTTATTAAAGTTTGTTCTAGTGGTGATTTATATCCTCTAAATTCACAAATAGTTAATACTTCACCTTTTATTCCATTTAAGGCAGCAGCTACTCCTTCTTCAATTTTTGTATATGATGCTATTTCTGCTTCATATGCTCTTTTTCTAACCTTTTCATCTTTATCATAAGCCATATTTAAAACAACAGTTAACGGATATTCTTTTATTTTACCATCTTCATTGATTTCAACTTTATGAGTAGAAATCAAATTATCCTTTAATTTTCCCCAAGCATTGGATCCTGTATTTTGCATATTAGCAATAATAGCTTCTTCTCTATCAGTTAATAAATACTTACTCTTTTCCACAACTTCTTTCAATATAAATTCATGATCCTTTAGTAATATAGAATCCTTTATAACTTCATCTATATTTTCAATACTGCTAATCCACTTATTTAACTTTGTTTCAGCTTCTACTATTTTAGTAAGCTTCTTTTCCAATATATCTGAATATTTTAAAGCTTCATCATCTTTTGTATTTACACTTATAGATAGTTCTATAAAAGACCCTATTTTGGTAATCAAATCTGCTAATACAGAAAATCTTTCCACATACCCTTCTAATTTAACCTTTGCACAATCAGTATCTTTTACTATAATTTCAGTCCATTTATTTATTTCATCAATTACTTCAGTTAAACATTCCATATCTTCTAGAAATTCTTCACTATTAAATGATGTATATAATTCTTTTAAACTCCAATTTAAATTCATTTTTAACCTCCAAAATATACAAATATAACTTCATTATAAAATAATATTACTCATTGTCAATATTTATCATTTTTGGACTATTAAAGAAATTATACATGGTAAAAAATTAATTTTAATAATTATTATTCAATACATCAAAATTAATAGATGTACCTAAAAATAATAGTAATATTGCAACTAAATTTTTATATGCTTTTTGAATATCTATTGGTTGTGAATTGCTATTATTTTTCACAGTATTATATCCATCCCAAAGAATCCCAACAAATATAGCAGTAACTATCAAATAAATTAAATTAGATTTCCTAGGACTATCACTTAAATCCTCCATATTTTCTGTAAAATTAGTATTATTTATATTATCCAAAATTATACTTCTTTGCCAAAAGAGATATTCTATATTAATTATAATCCCGTAAAGAATTAAAAATACACCCCATATGGATATGTTAATAATGTATAATTCTTTGTATATTTCTCCTTGTTTTTGGTTTGAGTTATTATTTTCAGTATTATCTGATTGACTTTTATATGATTTCTTTTTATCTTTCATAATAACTCCATTAACTTAACTTCATAGTTTATATTTAATATATGCACTGAATACTTTATTCGTAATAAAAAAATTCTAAAAAATATATATACATTAAAATTGCATATTTATACAATTACTTTGTATTTTTCCGTCATATATATTCATATTTTTTTATATTTTTTATATTTTTTTGCTTTTTTATTATTTTACCCAACAATTTCATACTCTTTTTTTAATATTGTTACTATTTTACATGGATTTTTATTTATTTTTTTTGTATAATAATAAAAAACAAGTATATGATAAAGAAAGGAAACGATAATTATGTCATTAATTGGAATTTTAATTATTATAGTAGGCTTTGCACTAAAACTTGATACAATAGCAGTTGTTGTTTCTGCTGGTGTAGTTACAGGATTAGTTGCAGATATGAGTATTTCAGAAATACTTTCTACTTTAGGAACAGCATTTATTAACAATAGAACAACATGTCTTTTTATGTTAACTTTACCTGTAATAGGATTATGTGAAAGATATGGATTAAAAGCAAAAGCTATAGACCTTATAAAAAAAGCAAAAGGGTTATCTACTGGTGCATTATTAAGTGGATATACATTTATAAGAGAATCTTCTATTGCTATGGGAGTAACACTTGGAGGACATCCTCAATTTGTAAGACCTCTTATTAATCCAATGGCTGAAGGTGCATCTATAGCTAAATATGGAAATTTAGATGAAAAAGATATTGATAAAATTAAAGCTTATTCAGCAGCTTCTGATAATATAGGTAACTTCTTTGGTCAAAATGTCTTTATGGCAAACGCTGGAGTTCTTCTAATTTCAGGTACTTTAGAATCACTAGGCTATAATGTAGATACTCTACAAATAGCTAAAGCTTCACTTCCAATTGCATTAGCTGCATTTGCACTTTGTATTTTACAAAACTATCTTCTTGATAATAGTCTAAAAAGAAAGTACAACAAAAAATAATAGTTAGGAGGAAAAAGCTATATGGACATAACAAAATTGTCAAATACATTACTAGAAATATTTTATATCATGATAGGGCTATACATGGCTACTACAATGGTATTTACTTTAAAAGATAAAAATCATAAAACTAGAATAGGTACAGCTCTTTTTTGGGGTATAGTATCTGCAATTTTTATATTTGGTAAGTTGCTACCTCCTGCAGTAGTTGGTACACTTATTATTGTAATAGCAATATTATCTGCTTTAAAACAAATAAACATAGGAACTTTAAAACAACTTGATACTACATTTGCTCAATTAAAAGCTGATAAATTAGGTTTAAAAATATTTATACCTTCATTAGCTATTGCTTTTGTTGCTATGGCTATAGCACAATTCACTAAATTATCTGGTACAGTTGCTATCGGTATCGCTGCAGTTGTTGCATTATTATTAACATTTGCATTTACTAAAGCTAAGCCAATAGAATACATTGAAGATAGTAACAGAATGTTCCAATCTGTAGGTGTATTTGCTATATTACCTCAACTTCTAGCTTCACTTGGTGCTTTATTTACAGCTGCTGGAGTTGGTGATGTTATTTCTAATATAATTTCAGGTGTTATCCCTGACGGAAACAGATTAGCTGGTGTTATTGCTTACTGTGTAGGTATGGCTATCTTCACTGCTATCATGGGTAATGGATTTGCTGCCTTTTCAGTTATTACTGTAGGTATAGGTGTTCCTTTTGTATTTGCTCAAGGTGGAGATCCTATTGTTTGTTCAGCTCTAGCATTAACAGCTGGGTTCTGTGGAACATTATTAACACCAATGGCTGCTAACTTTAATATGTTACCAGCAGTATTACTTGAAATGAAAGATAAGAATTTAGTTATTAAAGCTCAAGCTCCTTTTGCTATTGCTTTATTAACTATTCATATATTATTAATGTATTTTTTAGGATTTTAAGGAGTGATATATAATGAAAGTATTAATAACAGGTTTTGATCCCTTTGGAGGAGAAAGTGTTAATCCTGCTTTAGAAGCAGTTAAAGCATTACCTGACACAATAGCAGGTGCAGAAATAATAAAACTTGAAATACCTACTGTTTTTAGAAAATCATTAGAAAAAATTGAAGAAAACATAATAAAACACAGCCCTGATATCGTAATCTCAGTTGGGCAAGCTGGTGGAAGATTTGGTGTTACTCCAGAAAGAGTAGCAATAAATATCGATGATGCTAGAATTGAAGATAATGAAAAAAATCAACCAATTGATATAACTATATTTGAAGATGGAGAAACAGCATACTTTACTAACCTTCCTATTAAGGCAATGGTAAAAGAAATGCAAGATGGAGGAATTCCTGCTTCTGTTTCAAACACAGCTGGTACATTTGTATGCAACCATGTTATGTATGGTATCATGTATATGATATATAAGAAATACCCTACCATAAAAGGTGGATTTATCCATGTACCATATATACCTTCTCAAGTAGTTACTAAGCCTAACATGCCTTCTATGTCAGCATCTGATATAACAAAAGGTCTAGAATTATCTATCAAAGCTGCTGTAGAAAACAAAGAAGATGTTAAAGCTGTTGGAGGCGAAATCTGCTAATGGAACAATATAACCTTTTTGTATATGGAAGCTTAAGGCCAAACTTCTTTAACTTTGAAAAATATTTAGAAGGAAAAACACTTGATATAAAGCCTGCAGTTTTAAAAAATATGGATTTATATCATATGCCTTACAAAGGCTATCCTGCAATTACTAAAGGTACTGGTGTAGTTGTTGGTGAAATAATTACTGTTAAAGATTATGATTCTACAGTAAAAGCAATTGACATCATGGAAGGATTTTTAGGAGAAAATAATCCTAATAATGAATATCATAAAATTCTTTTAGAAGTTAATCATTTAAATTCTAATAAAAAAGAAAAATGTTATACATATTTCTACAACGCTGATATTGATAAAGACTTTAATGAAAAAGCAGTCTTTATCAGTGATGGTGACTGGAAAAACTATATGTTAAATATAAATAAAGACTCTGCTAAATAAGCAGAGTCTTTATTTATATTTAATAATTTATTATTAACTTTTAGTCTTCATATTTTATTTTAATAAATTTATCTATTTCTTCTGCCACAAGTTTTGCATGTGCTGCAGCTCTAACTACAGTATCTGCCCCTGTAACAACATCCCCTGATGCAAACACACCTTCTTTTGTGGTATGCCCACTTTTATCAGTTATTAATAATCCCCATTTATTTATTTCAAGGCCAGTGGTATTGGATACTATATTATTTCTTGCCGCTTGGCTAATAGCTATAATAACAGAATCACATTCAAATAAACCTTCTGTACCTTCTTTATTTACTGTTATAATTTTACCATTATCATCTTCTGCATTTTCTGTTTCTATGTATTTAACACCTTCCTCTGTAATTTCCAGTGGTGCTTTAAATAATTCAAACTTTACGCCATCTTCCTTGGCTTCTTCTAGTTCAGCCTTAGTACATGTCATATTTTCAAAGCCTTTTCTATATAATACATATACTTCATCTGCTCCGCTTCTCTTTGCAGTCCTTGCTGCATCCATTGCTACATTTCCAGCACCAATTACAGCAACCTTTTTACCTAATCTATATACAGATGGTGATTTTAAATAATCTATGGCATAATGTACATTTCCTAAACTTTCCCCTTTTATATTTAATGGCTTAGGATTCCAAACCCCTGTACCAATAAATACAGCCTTATATCCATCAGCTAATAATTTATCAACTGTAATTACTGGTCCTATAAGTGTATTTGGTCTAATTGTCACTCCAAGTTCTAAAAGTTTTTCCTCATATTTATCTATAATTTCATTAGGAAGTCTATATTCAGGTATTCCATATCTTAATACTCCACCTATTTTTTCATGAGCATCAAAAATAGTGATTTTATATCCTTTTCTAGCTAAAATAAATGCTAAAGTAATACCAGCAGGTCCACCACCTATAATAGCAACACTATGTTTATTTTTCGGAAGGTTCTCAAAATGAATTTTATCTAGATATTCACTTGATATAAACTCTTCCATTTCACAAAATCTCACTGGCTCACTTTTAATTCCTCTTATACAATTTCCTTTGCATTGATCCTCATGAGGGCATACCACTGCACAAATAGCTGATAATGGATTATTCTCAAAAAGCATTTCTCCTGCTTCATGGATTTTTCCTTCTTTAAATAAAGAAATAACTTCCGGTATTGGTGTATCAATTGGACAGTTCATTCTACATCTTGGCTTTTTGCATAATAAACATCTATCTGCTTCTAATAATAATTCTTTCATTTGTTTCTCCCCTCTGTTTTTAAAAAGACTTATAGCATTTATTTTATCAAATTTAAGTATTATTTATCAAATACACCAAATACGTATTTCTTAAATTCTTCAAATGTACTTTTTTCTATTGATACTCCTTTATGTATTTTACCAGTTGCAAAATTATATTCAGCAACACCATAATTAAACATTGCACTTGTAATAATAAAGTTAGTATCATAATATCTATAATTTGCTTTATTGTCCATTGCAACCATGCATATATCAACTAAATCCTGAGAATCTCTAAGATATCCTGCCTTATTCATTTCTAAAATAAAGTATAGTAAATTATAAGCCCCTGCCAGTTCCACCATAGAATCCCCAGCTATATTATATAACTTATTTATATTATGGAAGTATTTAATACTTTGAAATTCAATAGTTTTATAATCTTCATTTATTTTTACTTCTCTTAAATTTAATTCATTAATTCTATCTTTTATATATTCCCATGATGTTGTTTCTCTTATTGAGTTATTTTTTATAACATTTTGAAATTTTTCAAACATCTCTTCAGCATCATTTCCTTTGTGCATCAAAGTTCCATTTATATTAACTGTATATTCTCCATTTGAATATACTAAAGCTATTTTATTATCCATATATATACACTCCTATTTATTAATAATAATTATTATATCATATTTAATATTCCTATATATAGTATTTTCATCATAACTCTCCCATTCCCAATAATCATATTTTAATCTACTTCATATAATATTATTAAATCAATATATAAAAGTGATAAAATGAGATACGTTCTAGATATAAAAAAGTGTAAATTCATTGGCAAAGGACATGAAGGTCGCGTTTATCTTACACCAGAAGGATTTGCTTTAAAAATATTTTATAAATCTAAAAATGCCAATGATGAAGTAGAAATTTTAGAAAAAGTTAAAAATAGTCGTTTTTTTCCTAATGTTTTATTTATAGCAGATAAAATGGTGCTTAGAGAATACATTTCTGGTGAAAACTTAGGAAGTTATCTTTATAAGCATGGTTTATCATATAATATTGCCGTTGAAATAATTGAACTTGTGGAGGAATTTAAAAAGTTAAATTTTACACGAATTAATATTAGAAGCGCTCATATTTTCATTGATAGCAATGAAAAACTTAAAGTCATCGATCCAAGAAAGCCATATATAAAAAACACACCTTATCCTAAAGATATCATTCATGTACTTGTAAAACTTGAACTTTTTGATGATTTTCTAAAATATGTAGCTAAATATAATCCTTCTCTCTTAAAATATTGGTCATTAGGATACGACTATTACATTAAAATGTCTAAGAAGAAATATTTTATCAAGTTGAAAATATGTTAATTTATTTGTAAAAGAAAAACAGCTAGTACATAAAACTAGCTGTTTTAGATATCCTTGAAAGAAATTGATATATATCTTAAAATATATTTATAACCAAATTTTACAAGGAGGTTTTATTTTGACTTTACCTTATTATGAAAAACTACCCTGTGGTGGAATTCTCACAATCGTTAATAATAAGTGGTTTATCCAATATTCATTCCTTCCTCTTGACCCTGGCGGTGGTAATATATCAATTATCATAAAAAGTACAGATATAGACAATCATCTTATAGCCCTTCGTAATAATTTTGAACTTTTCAAATCCATAGAACATAACTGTGATGAATGTATTTATGGCATACCTGCTTATATGAATATGACCATTAATGTTCATGGTCCTTCTAAAGGAGTATGTTTAGAAGGATATTATCGTCCTATTTCCACCGAAAAAGAATTCCAATTAGTAAAAGACTCTTTTCTTTATGCAAAGGAAAAAGCCATGGAATTATTAAAGAATAAATCCACAAATTAAAAATCCTGCTAAGCTTACTGCACTTGCAATCAGTGCATATGGAATTTGACTTAGTGCATGATCCATATTATCAATACTGCATGAACTAGATGTTAATACTGTAGCGTCTGAGTAGAAACAAGCATGACTACCTAATGCTCCTCCAGATAATACTGCTGCCATTACTAAAACTAAGTTAGCACCTAATGATGCTCCAAGTGGAAGAATAATTGGTACGCATACTGCTGGTATGCCCCAGTTGCTTCCTGTAATAAATGTAAGTAATGCAACCACAATAAATGATATTGCCGGGAAAATATCTCCATTTAAATATGGAGCAACTGTTTCTATTACATAGTTAGGCAACCCTATATCATTAGCTGCTTGCTGCATAACAAAGGCCATAAACACAATGGCTATTGTTGGCACCATGTCACAGAATCCTCTTATATAAATATCACAAAATTCATCAAATGTCATTTTCTTTCTTGGTACATATAGTACAAGACACACAAACAGTGCTGCTATAACAGATATAAATAAATCTCCGCTAATTATTGTCATACCAATTAACACACCCATTGGTAATAAAAAGTCAATAAGCTTTCCTTCTCCATTTGCATATTCATCAAGCAAATCCGAATTAAACTTACTACTAGTTTCACCATAAACTTTTCCCGTTGTTTCCACTCTCTTATAAGCGTCTTTCATTTTACCAATTTTAGGTATTATACCTAAAATGAAAAGTGGCACTATAATAACTGATGCCCATGCATAAAAAGTAAATGGAATAACTTTAAGATATGTAGCTATATCACTTCCATAATTTAATGCTGCAACAGCAGGCTCTTTTCCAAAAACACTGGCATAAAATATTGCCCATGTTGAAAATGGTAATAATACACAAACTGGTGCTCCTGTAGAATCTATTATATACGCTAATGATTCTCTTGGAACTTTTTTCTTATCACTTATATTTTTCATACATGCCCCTAAGGTCATGATGTTTAAGTATTCATCAACAAAAATTAAAATCCCTAATATCCAGGTTGTAATCAATGTACTTTTTTGGGTTTTACAATATCTTTCTAACTTTCCTGCAAACCCTAATGTTCCTTTAGACTTTCTAAGTAATGCAATTAAACTCCCAAATAAACCACATACAATTAATACCCATTGATTATCTGGATTACCAGCAGCTGTAAAAAAGGCCTCAGACCATTTGCTACCGAACCCAAACCCATACATTATTATATATGTGGACAATGTCCCCAATAATAATGCCTCTAATGTTTTTTTCGTCAATAAAGCAAAGATTATAACAATCATTGCTGGTAAAATACTTAATACACCGTATTCCACTTATCATTCCCCTTCCATTTTGTAAAATTATATTTTAGTACTTTATTTAAAGCCCTATTAAGTATACATTAGTACTACGATAAAATATATAAAAAAATTAATTTTTTTTATATATTTTCTGGTTTTTATCTACTTATATAAATATATCTATATTTTTTATCACACAATAAATGTTATAATTTAAATGCAGATAGCAAGTTAATGAAAATACTATATTATAGATGAGGTAATAATATGAAAAATTTAAAAATTTACTTTACTTCTGACATGCATGGATATATTTATCCTACTAATTATGTTGATAGAAGTGAAAAAAACATTGGACTTTTAAACATAATGTCAAATTTTAAAAAGGATGATAATACTCTAATAATTGATTGTGGTGATACTATTCAAGGTTCTCCTTTTACAAACTATTTAAGTAATAATGATTTCACTATTCATCCAATAGCAGACATAATGAATGCTGCTGGCTATGATTATATAACTTTAGGAAACCATGATTTTAATTATGGTCTTACTTATTTAAATAAATATCTCCATACATTAAAAGCTAAATGCTTATGTGCAAACATAGTGGATAAAACTGGACAGCTTCCTATATTACCATACGATATTAAAACATTAGGTAATGGTTTAAGAGTTGGTATAATCGGTATTACAACAGATTTTATAAATAGATGGGAACGTGCTGAAAATATTGAAAATCTAACAATTAGTACTACATATAAAGCTGTTTCATATTATTTTGATGAAGTAAAATCTTCTTGTGACGTACTTATTGGTATTTATCATGGTGGCTTTGAGTATGACTTAGAAACACATAAACAGCTTACTAAAACATCAGAAAATATAGCCTATAAATTATGTGAAGATTTTTCTTTTGATATTCTCCTAACAGGCCATCAACATATGTCTATCGCTGGGCAGACACTTCATGGCACTCATATAGCTCAAACGCCTTTTAATGGAACTAAATATCTAGAATTAGATCTTACATTACAAAATGATGGAATAAAAACTATTGAATCATCTTTAAAAGATGTATCTGTGAATCCACAAAAAGAAATGTATGAAAAATATCTTCCATTAGAAGAAAAAATTCAAGAATGGCTTGATACACCTGTTGGCTTCCTAAACAAAGAATTAATGCCTTCATCACATTTAGAAATGGCTCTAAATGGTTCAGAACTAGCTAATTTTATTAACCAAATTCAAATTGATGAAAGCGGAGCTGATATTTCTTGCACTTCTTTTTCTAACGAAATAAAAGGCTTTAATAAAAATGTTACTGTAAGAGATATAATGTCTACTTATAAATTTCCAAACACCCTTGCAGTTTTAGAAGTAAATAGAAAATACTTAAAATTAGCTTTAGAAAGATGTGCTAGCTACTTCCATATAGATAATGAAACTATTTCAATCTCAAATAGGTTTCTAAAGCCTAAAGTGCAACATTATAATTATGATTATTTTAATAATATTGAATATACTTTTGATTTAAGAAAACCTGTAGGTTCAAGAGTAACTTCTATAAAATTTAAAGGCCAAGAGCTATCTGATAATACATCATTATCACTTGTAATGAATAATTATAGGGCTACAGGTGCTGGTGGCTATGAATTCTTAACGGAATGTCCTATGATAAAAGAAATACAATGCGAAATGCCTGAAGTAATAATTAATTACTTTAGAAAGCATACAAATGTTCAAGTAGACTGCACTAAATATATAAATGTTGTTTACTAAAAAAACTATACTTATAAAAATAAACCTATAGTTGAAAATAAATTCAACTATAGGTTTTAAATTAATTTATGCTCTTTTTCCTTTTTATAATTTTAACTCCAACTGCAACCATTACTAGAGCTGAAACTAATATTATTATATAAGCTTCACTTCCAGTATTAACTAAAGGTTTATTATTCTTATTAATACTTTCATTTTTATTACCTGCTCCAGGTTTGTTATTTCCTGGTTTGTTATCTCCAGGTTTATTATTTCCTGGCTTATTGTTTTCATCTTGATTATTGTCATCTTGACCAGGTTCTTTTTGTTCTTCTTTTCTTAAATTATCCATAATATTTTTTAAATTTTGCTCTGCATTGTCAATTATTTCTTGTGTTACTGTTGGATTTTCTGAAACTGCATTCTCATACACTTCTTCTGCTTCATTTAATGCAGCAATTAGCTTTTCTCTATCTTCTTCAACTATTTCATCAAATTCATCACTATATACTATTACTTTTGCATTTTTAATAGTATTAAATAAATTTTCAGTAACTAGTGGAATATATTCTTCTAATTTTACATTATCTATATTTATTGAATGTTCATCAGTAATTTGTGTTCCATTAACAGCTCCCATAGCTATACTGAAAATTGAATTTTTATCACTTTCTTCTGTCATTTCAAAAATTACTTGATATTTATTGTATTCACCTTTTAACTCAACTATTTCATTAGGAGAATATGGTCTCCAGTCGTTATCACTGCTTCCATCTCTTTGAATAGTAAACATAATTGATCTATCAATTGAACTTTTTGCATCAAGAGATAATATATACTTCTTTCCTTTTTCTAATTTTACATTACTTTGCTTAAGTTGTATTTTCCAATCAGCATCACCAGTATCTTGAATATCTATTCTTGCTGAAGGATCACCTGTAGAGTTATCTATTGAAGATGATACTTTAGATGATACACTGCTATCTGCAAATAACTCCCACTTAGCAAATCCATTGCCGAAATCTCCATTTGTGATTAAACCTGTTTCCTCAATTCTAACATTATCAATATAAGTTACTCCAGAAGCACCTAATAATAATTCTAAATTTGAATTATTTAAAACTTCTCCTGTTTTAAATTTATATTTGAAGTTATTCTTTTCTGTAGTAATATTTGCTTCAAAGCTTTCATCATTAATTTGTGCCTTAATAGTTTTATCTTCTTCACCATAAGCATCAAATGAAAGAGTATATTCTTTATTTTTTGCTATAGCAAGGTCTGTTTGCTTAACTATTACATCACTTAATGATGCTGGATTTTCTTTAACATCTACTTTTAGCTCTCTTGAATTATTGATATTTGGTACACCAATAGAAACATTATCTATTGTAGATTCTATATCCCAATATTTCATACGGTCTTGTCCTACATCAAATGTACCATTATATACATAGTTTCCATCCGGAAGAACTGTTTTTTTATTGTTATCTTCTGCTTCATGTTGACCTATTTTTTCTAATCTAACATTACTTATTTCAATATTAGCTAATGATCCTTGATTACCATAGTTAAATTCTACTCTACCATTAGCCTCATCAATGTCTTTCATAATAAAATCATAAGAATAGCTTTGTAATTCATTTGTAAGATTAACTACTGTATCTTCAAATTGTCTCACATATCCTCTATCTGGTGAAGTAACATTTACTATCATTGTTCTATCTTCATCTGCTCTTGCATCAAAAGTAAGTCTATATTCACCATATTGCTTTAAAGGTAATTGAGGTTGAACTAATTGTAATGAATGGTTTTCACTTCCTACTTCTTCAGTAGTAAGAATAATTTTATTATTTTCAATTATGCTTTCTCCTCTTCCACCAAGAGTTGTAAGTTTAATCCAACCTTCATTATCAGTTAAATCTTCATTTACAGAAAAATCTCCATTATTAATATAGTTTCCAGTAGCATCAGGATCTCTTAAGTCAACTGGCTCTTTTTCTGGCTTAGTAACATTTTCATCATAGTTATCTAATTGATAAACCTTAACATAATCAACCTTAAGTTCAGCATTTTCAAAATCAGTAGTTTCATCTGGATTACCTGGCCAATTTCCACCAACTGCTAAATTAAATTGAAGATAAAATGGTTGATCAAAAGGTGCTGGATATGTTTTCTCATCATCACCTTCTTGCTTAGTATACCAATCATTCACTGTATGATATAAGTTTCCATCTATATAGAAACGCATTTCACTTGGTTCCCACTCCACTGAAAATACATGATAATCATCAGCAAATGTAGTTCCATCTAAAATATAAGTCCCTTGCTGCTCTCTATGTGGATTACCATAATGTATTGTTCCATAAGCTTTTTCTGGCTCATGTCCTAATACCTCCATAATATCTATTTCACCACATCTTGGCCAAGAACCATAAAGATTCTCATCTGTTGGCATCATCCAAAAGGCTGGCCATAACCCTTTTCCTTCTGGAACTTTTAATCTAGCTTCAAAACGACCATATTTATAATCTCGTTTATTTTGAGTTGTTACTTTCCCTGAAGTATATTTAACACCATCTTCAGTTTCATCTTTGATGGCTTTAAGAACTAGCTCTCCATCTTTTACATAAATATTATCTGTAGAGTCTGTATATTCTTGTAATTCATTGTTTACCCATCCTGGTTCATGTGTTTCATAATTCCAATTTTCCATGTTTAATGAATCACCATCAAAATTATCTTCCCACACCAATTTCCAATCTTCACTAGTTTCTTTCATAAAGTCAATATTATCATCTGCATATGCATTACTAATAGTAACCATATTACTCATCATACTTGTTACTAAAGTGCCAACTAACACATTACAAAACTTTTTCTTCATTTTATTCTCCTATTATAGTTATTATTCTTTAATTTTTATTACATTGGATCATAAGATACCCAATCACATTTAATAGAAAATGTTTACATTAAGGGTGAAATAAATTGATAAATAATATTATTTATCAATTTATTTTATAGAGTTTTAGATTAAAAGTTTTTAGCCTTTTAACACTTTATACATTTCTATCATTTCTTCAGCTAGAGATTTAATTACTTCTGCACTCATCATTTGATCTTCTGCATGCATAAGCATTAATGAAAATTCTGTCTTTTCTCCTGCTGCTTCCTTTTGTATTAATGAAGTATGTGCATGATGTCCTTCTGTAAGATATTTAGCTGCTTCAGCTAATCTCTCTTCACCTTCTGCATAGTTATCACTTCTTACTGCTCTTAATGCCTCAATAGCTAATGATTTAGCCATACCAACATTACTAATAATTTCAAATGCTATTAATTCTAATCCTTCCATAACTTACAACTCCTACTTTACTTTTTAAACAGTTACAGTATCTTTACTATTATTTAACTCATTTAATCTTCTGTCTTCTTCAGCTTTTACTTCAGCTTTACTTGCAGCCATTACAAATGGTGCATAAATTAATACACTAATAGCAAGAGAAACAAATCCCATTATTAATGCTAATATATTTCCACCTGTACCTAAGAATGGGGCTAATGGTCCTGGTGTTGTCCAAGGTACTTGGAATGCAATTGGTGGTATGATCTTAAATACCGCTATTAATAAATAACCAAAAATTTCACCTACTAGTGGTGTTATGATAAATGGTACCATGTATATTGGATTTAATACTATTGGTAATCCAAAGATAACCATTTCATTTATATTAAATAAACCTGGTGCAAAAGAAAGTTTTGCAATACTCTTCTGCTCTTTTGCTTTACTAAATAAGAATATAGCAATTATTAACCCTAATGTTGCTCCTGATCCACCGTATGCTCCAAATCCATCATATAAAGCATTAAATGTTACTGGATAAGGTGCTCCCCATGCACTTCCATTTGCTGCTGCATATGAAAGGTTAGCATTAGTTACTTCTGAAAACATAGTATCACGTACAGCTGCAATAGTATTTGGTCCATGAATACCCATAACCCAAAGTACTTGAGATATTAATGTTAATATTAAAACTGATCCTACATTTTGTGATAATTTAGTTAATGGTTGTTGAATTACATTGTAAATTATTTCGTTTAATCCACCTGGTGCAACTTTCTTAATAAAGAAGTTTGCAAGAGTAAATGAAAGTGTTGTTATTATTATAGGTATTAATAACTTAAATGTTCTAGCTACTGCTGGTGGTACTTGTTCTGGCATTTTGATTTCTAGCTTAGTAGATTTTGATAGAGCTGCCATAAGTTCAGCTACTAATAATCCCACTATTATTGCTACAAATAGACCTTGTGGCCCAAAGAATTGAGTTGCTAAATGATTTGCGCCTTCTACATTTACGTAATCAGGATATATTATGAAATAAACTGATACTGCTGTTAACCCTGATAATAAATCATCTGATTTAAGCTGTTTAGCTAAGTTTCTTGCAATCAAGAATGTTACTAATATTGCAAGAATATCTGTTGATCCTTTTAATACTGGACTAAATATAGCTTGGTATTCTGCAATATTTGGGAATATTTTTTGTAATCTTAACATCTTACAAACAAATCCATCTGGCGATAAAAATACTGAATTAATTAATACCATTAATGAACCAGCCATTGTTAATGGAAAAGTTAAAATAAAAGCATCTCTTACTGAACAAATATGTCTTTGTGAATTCAACTTACTTGCTAATGGTACTAGAATTCTTTCAATTTGAGCTTGAAATTTTTCCATAAAACTCATAATTCAAACCTCTTTCTTTTATTATTTTTTATTCATATATTTAACTATTTAATTTTTTCTAAAGTATTTGTTAATATTGATTTTCCATCCATTATTCCATATAATCTCATATCAATTACTTCTACAGGAATTCTACCACCTGCTAATTTTTCTACTACTGGTTTTTGGAAACGTACTTGTGGTCCTAAAAGAACTATATCAACTTCATTAATTTTTGTTGAACATTCTGATACTGGTAATGCTTCAATTTCTACTTCCACATTCATATCTTGAGCTGCGCTCTTCATTTTATTAACTAATAAACTTGTTGACATTCCTGCTGAACATACTAATAATATTTTTTTCATAATTAATCACCTCATAAATTTTTTTATTTATTATAATATTTTTATAATTCTTCTCCATTAGTCTCTATTACACTCTTATACCAATAGAAACTGTTCTTTTTAATTCTCTTTAATTCTTTAATTTCATTTTCATCTCTATCTATATATACAAAACCATAACGTTTTTGGTATCCATTTAACCAGCTTAATAAGTCTGTAAATGACCATGTACAATATCCTAATAATTCAACACCATCTGTGATAGCTTCTTTACAAGCTCTAATATGACTGCTTAAATATTTTATTCTATAATCATCATTTACAACTTCATTTTCTTCTAACTTATCAAATTCACCTAAACCATTTTCAGTAATTAATATAGGTAAACCATATCTACTAGTTAATCTTCTTAATCCTATTCTTAATCCTTCTGGATCTATTGCCCAATCCCAATTTGTATATTCTAAATATTGATTTTTAATATTTTTAAATACTCCTGGTATACCGCTGTCTTTAGCTGTTCCTTTTTTACCAGTATTATTCATTCCTTCTGCGGCACCTACACCATCTAATCCATTCTTTTCAATTGTTGTTGTTTGATAGTAATTTATTCCTATGAAATCAGGTTTTGCTCTTTCTAATAATTCTAAATCACCATCTTCAATTACTGGTGCTACTCCTAAATTTTCATAATACTTCATTGCAAATGCTGGATATATACCTTTACAATAAACATCAAGCCACCAGTTATTATTTAATTCTTCTGCATTTTCTGCTGCTATAACATCATCTGGATTACATGTATTTGCATATATTGGTGAGAATGCAAAGCTTGGACCAATCATTCCATTTGGTACATAAGCTCTAAAAGATTCAATAACTTTTGCATTTGCTAAGTTTGCAATATGATTAGCTTGTAACATTCTCTTTAAATCTTTAACTCCTGGTGGATGTAATGCTGTCATATATCCTAAATTTATAAATACATTTTGTTCATTTAAGCTTACCCAATATTTAACTTTATCACCAAATCTCTTAAATAAAGTTATACAGTAATTATTAAAATCATTTATTATTTCTCTTGATTCCCAACCACCATATAAGTCTTGTAGGTGTTGTGGTAAATCCCAATGATATAGTGTTATGATTGGTTTAATATTATTTTTTATAAGCTCATCTATTAAATCTTCATAGAACTTTAATCCAGCTTCATTTACTTCTCCACGACCTGTAGGATATATTCTAGTCCATGCTATTGAAAATCTATATGCTTTTAATCCCATCTCAGCCATTAAAGCTACATCTTCTTTGTATCTATTATAGTGATCAACAGCTACATCACCATTAGTGCCCTTATATGTCTTTCCAGGTAACTTAGTATATACATCCCAGACACTTTCTCCTTTTCCATCTTGGTTCCATGCACCTTCTACTTGATAAGCTGCAGAGGCAGATCCCCACAGGAATCCATCACTAAATTTTTCTAACTTTTCATAAATCATTAAATCATCTCTCCTCGTTTTATTTCATGAATTTAGTATATAATACATTTTTTGGTTTGTAATCATTTTCTAAAGCAAAAAAAACATGTTCCATCTTTTAAAAATAGATACAAAAATAAAACAAGATGTTTTTTAAAAAAACACTAAATATTATATATAAATAAAAAGGCACATATAAACTCAAAAAATGAGTCTATATGTGCCTTTTTTATTCTATTCCATATTCATTATATAGCTTTTTACCAATTCTCTCTATCATATACAATACAGGAATTTGCGTTGTAATATCACTATAATTAACTTTAACTTGTTGTACATAATAAGGTAAATTTAAATCTGATATTTTAGCTATAGTACAGTTTTCTGTATTTGTTATACTGGCAATTGTACAGTTTTCTTTTTTAAATCTAGTAATATTTTCTATAGTAGTTGGTGTTTCTCCTGATACTGATAAAGCTATTATAAGGCTTTCACCATAACATTTAAAATTCTTAGGGAAAAATGGATCATCAATATGAAAGGTAAACTTTCCAATAGACGAAAAATATCTAGATGCATATTTGCACAGTATTCCCGATGATCCTATACCTAAAAATATAATACTATTTGCCATTTTAACCATATTACATAATTTATCTAATCTATTATCTAAATCACTGCCTTCTATATTTTTCAGAAAATTTATTATTTCTGATGTGTCATCATTTACCTTTTTAATATTATTTTCTTCAATATACATTTTAAATTTAACTTTAAATTCAGAAAATCCTTCGCAATTTAATTTTTTGCAAAATCTTAATATTGTAGTTGTAGAGACATGTGCTTCCTCTGCAAGCTCTCGTATTCTCATGTATATTACTTTTTTACTGTTTTTCATTATATATTCATATAAGGATAATTCTAAGTTATTTAAACTTTGTATCACTTCATATCTAAACATATCTTCACCTCAAGTTAATTTCTAATCTTTTGATTTTACTTTTCTATTTAATTATATATAACTGTCCTTTTTTTACTTGCATTTATTATTGCACCAAGTATATTGGCATCATTATTATACTTACATCTATCTATTTTAGTTGTAATAACATCACATTCAGTATGTCTAATACATTCTTCTCTATATCTATCTTTAATTCTATTAATAAACCATTCTTCTTCAGATATTCCTCCTCCTATACAAATAACTTCTGGATTATAGAAAACTGTAATAGTTATTAACTGTACAAGTATATTATCTATCCACTGATCTACAGCTTCTTTTGCTGTATTATCTCCTTCAAAATATTTATTACATACTTCATGTCCATATTTTATCTTAACGTTTTCATCAACTTTGTCATTATATATATTTATTAAAGCAGTCATTGATGCATAATCACCCATATTATCCATCTTTCCATTACTAAAATTTATAAATGGAAGCTTATGAAATTCACCTGCAAAAGAATCTTTTCCATATATTACTCCATTTTCATTACAAATACATCCACCTGTTCCTGTACCTAAGATTAAGAATGCTGATGATTTACTATCTTTTGCATTTCCTATTTCAAATTCACATAACCCTGCAGCTTTAGCATCATTTATTGCTGCAACTTTTTTATTTGTTCTATTTTGTATTTCATCAACTATATTAGTTCCATACATAATTCTTAAATTAGGTGCTGCATACGATTTAACATTAGCTTCTTCATCTATAACCCCTGGTGCACTTATACCTATTATCTCTATATCATCAATATTTCTAATATTATTACATATATAATCATACAATTCATCTTTTGTCTCAAGCTTAATAGTTTCAACTTTCCATTTATCCATAATTTTATATGCCTCATCTACTAAGGCATATTTAATAAAAGTTCCTCCAATATCAATTCCCAAATTATACATTTACCTCTCCCCTTTTAACTATATTTCATAATTTATACAATATCACATATTTATGTTAAATAAAATGCTTTTTTTATAAAAAAATATAATTAAATACTACTTTTTTACAATTCACCTTATGTTTATCTTAACTTTTGTTCAATAAAAATAACTTATAGTGAAATAAAATATATTTCACTATAAGTTATTTTTTATTTGAAAAATTATTTCTGTATATCTTCCTTATTTACTTTCTATTTTATTTAGTTTTGAATACTTCAACCTCTTTTTGTAATATGTTAGTTAATTCACTAAGATTATTTGAAGTACTTGCCACTTTATGACTTCCTGTATTAATTTCATCTAACGAACTTTCTATTTCTTCTGTAGATGCAGAAATTTCTTGAGCTATAGCAGCAGAGTTCTCTATTTTGCTTCCAATAGTAGCAGTTTCTTTATTAATACTATCTGCAGCTATATTTAATTCATTTATTTTTGGAACAATTTCTTCAATAGCTTTTATAATCTCAGTAAAAGATTTCAAGGAATCATCTATAACTTTTGATGAATCTTTCAGTTTTTCACTTATGGTATTACTCTCATTTACAATTATATTAGTATCATTTGAAACATCACTAATTAATGTTGTTATACTGTTTGCAGATTCCTTACTTTGCTCTGCAAGAACTCTTATTTCTTCTGCTACAACAGCAAAACCTTTTCCTGCTTCACCAACCCTTGCTGATTCAATAGCTGCATTTAAAGCTAAAAGATTAGTTTGTTCTGCAATAGAATTAATTAAATTTGTTATATTACTTACTTCATTTATAGTTATACTTAATTTTCCTATTTTATTTATAAAATCCCTTATTGAAATTTCTATATATTTAAAACCACTTAATAACTGGTCCATCTTATCACTACTAGTATTAGCTGTATTAGATATTTCTTTAGAATTATTATTTAAATAATGTAAATTTACTACAAACTCTTCAACTGTATTGGAAAATTTATTTAAACTCTCTGTTACTTCTATCATATCACTTGCCTGTTCTTCTGAGCCATTGGTAACATTTTTCACAGCATCAAAAACACTTGCTACTGAAGATGATAACTCTTCAGAAATAATACTTAAAACTTCTGCTCTTTCATCTAAATCACTACTTTTTTCTTTAACACCTTTAACAATTTGATTAAATTTATTAACAGTTTGATTAATAAATACTTTCATTTCATCAAATTCAGTATTATTTTCTATTTTTAAATCAATATCTAAATTTCCTTCTGCTAATTCACTTAATACCAATGTAATTTCTTTCATTTGGTTTCTAAACACCTTCACAATATACACTGATATTAATAAAAATACAATAATACATGTACTTACTATAAAAATACTTCTTATTATAACTCTAGAATACAAATCATCACTATCATTTTTATCTAATTCTGCCCATGAAACTAAATATTCTTCTAATCCATTTAGATTATCCATCATTATTTTTTCTAACTCTACTGATCTATTTACCAAATTATTATCTACTTTTTCTGAATTTTTAATTTGATTTATAATATCTAAATTCACTTGGTAATATCCTTCATAAGCTACATATACATTATTTAAAAATTCTGTTTCTTCTTCATCTTGACTTCCATCTTCCGGATCATTCAGTTCCTTTTTCCAATTAATTATCTAACTTCATCATTATCTAATTTCATCGTTATCTAAGTTTTTTTGCATAAAAATTAGATAATATTTAATAATAACTTTATATAAATAAATAATGAAATGATTTAAAGGAGTACTTATGGATACAAAAGATTTTAAAACTTACTTAAATGAAGCTAAAACTAAAATAACTTCTGTGGAAGCCTGTATAACTGAAGCTCATGCTTTAGCTGAAAATGCTGATAAAAGCAAAGTTGAAGATATTATGAGAACATTAGAAAATGTAAATTCATCCATAACTAATATTATGAAATAAAATAGAGGTAAAGCTTTTAAACTTTACCTCTATTTTATTGCTTACTTCTTTAAGCTTGCTCCATTGGTAGCGATAACTTCTTTGTATTAAAAATATGACATCTTGACTAATATAGCCTATTTTTCTTGAGGAACTAATATTGATTTCACCTTCAAATTCTTCTTGGGCTAGTATTGCCTTAATTAAAGTTGTTTTTCCACATCCATTTGAACCATATACTCCAACTTTTTCTCCTTGCTTTATATAAAAAGATGATTTATTAAAAAGCACTTTATTATCATAAGCTTTGCTTATATCTTTACATTTCATTATTACTGTCATAAACTCATTGCTTAAAAAATTATAAGTATAACTTTTTACTGCTTAAATATAAAAATGCCATATATAGAATTACCCATATACAGCATTATCTTCTTTTATCTATACAAAGAAAAGTATTTATGAGTAATATTAGCTTTACCTATTTTTTTGCACAACAAATAAGCCTTACCTTATAAATTGTTTAAAAAATTTCTTAAAATCTAAGCTAATATTATTCTCATTTCTTCTCCTTTCATCTTTTCAATCTATTTATATATAATTATATTCCCCATTTACTATTATTGTCAATTTACTCACAACTTAAATATTCTTTTATTTCTTGCAAATTTTTAAAGTTTTTTTCACAATATTTTAATATATCCTCATCAGCTGCCTTTAAATCCTCCACATGAATTCCTTTCATTCCTCCAGAAAAAGCTGCCTTTATTCCTGCTGGTGAATCTTCCACAACAAAGCAATTTTCTGGTTCAACATCAATTTTCTTTGCTGCTTTTAAAAATATATCTGGACTTGGTTTTCCTTTTTCCACGTCATCACCGCATACTATTGCATCAAAGCTTTCTTTAAGCCATTTATCTTTAATTTGCTTTTCTACTCTCTCCCTTTTGGCAGATGTAGCCAAAGCTATTTTATAGTTTTTTTCTTTAAGCATTGAAAATAGTTCTTTTACACCTTCCTTTAAGGGAATCCCCTGATTTTCTATTATATAAAATAATTGATTATCCTTTTCCTCATACATCTTTTCAATGGGAAGATCATCTCCGAAATTCTCTAAAAATGTTTTTATTACATTTTTTCTTCCTGTTCCCATTACATTAACATATAATTCTTTAGTCATTTTATAGCCATACTTTTCAAAAACTTCTATCCAAATATCTAAATACACTTTTTCCGTATCAAAAATTACCCCATCCATATCAAATATTACTGCTTTTTTTCCCATCAAATCACTCCATCATATTATATTTTTTCTTTAATTCTAAAATTCTCTTCACGCTTTTATTTATTTGTTCTTCACTTATCTCACCATTGTAAAGCTTTAACTTAATACTATTTATAACTTGCTCTATTTCTTCATATGCATTTCCTAAAAGTAATATATCACAACCTGCTTCAATACTCTTTATGCAAGCTTCTTCAATGGACATAATAGATGTTATGGCTCCCATGGACATATCATCAGTAATTACTACTTTATCAAATTCCAAATCTTTTCTTAATAAATCACTTATCACTATTTTGGATAATGATGCTGGATTACTACTATCTACTTCATTTAATATAATATGACTTACCATAATAACATCACATCCACTTTCAATAGCCTTTACAAAAGGAATAAATTCAAAATTTCGTAACTCTTCTAATGTTTTATATACTATCGGCAATCCATAATGTGAATCTACTTCTGTGTCTCCATGACCTGGGAAGTGCTTTACCACTGGAATTATATCTGCATCCTCAATTCCCTCCATTGTAGCTATGCCCATTGTTGATACAATACTTTCTTCTTTACTAAAAGCTCTGTCACCTATGACAGTATTATTTTCATTACTATATATATCAAGTACAGGTGCATAATCTAAATTTATACCAAGTCTTTTCAATGTATACCCTATTTCTTTTCCATTTTCATAAGCTGTTTGCTGATCATTTATTAGACCTATAGTAAAAGCTGATGGAAACTTTTCTACATCATCTGGTAATCTACTTACTCGTCCTCCCTCTTCATCAATAGAAATAAATAAAGGAAGATTATTATTGTTTTCCTGCAATGCTCTTGTTAAGTCAATCATTTGATTTGAATCTTCTATATTTCTAGCAAATAGTATTACTCCTCCAACCTTATATTCATTAATTAGCCTGTCCATATCGTCATTATATTCACTTCCATTAAAGCCAGTTATAATCATCTGACCTATTTTTTCATCTAAAGTCATACTATTAATTTTATCATCTATTGGCTCTTTTTCTTCTCTCATAATTTCATCTGTACCATTTATATTTTCCTTTTCATCATTGGTAATACTATTATTTATTTCATTGTCCTTTTTATAACCACACCCTGTTAATAAAAATACAAGAAATAAAAGTAAAAACCTTTTCTTTAACATAAAAATTAACCTTTCCATAATAATTTACCTATTAATATATTTTATAATATTATATTCTACTTAATAAAAGAAAGCCATATCAATATGACATAGCTTTCTTTTATTAGGTATTATTAATCAAATATCTTATTTTCTTTTTTTGCAAACTTTTCTTCTTTTTTTATATCATGTTCAATATCTTTTGCTAATTTTTTAGCTTCTTTTTCATGAACTTTTTCTTCATGCTTTTTAAGTCTTTCTTCTTCCTTAATTTGATGTTTTATTTCATGAGCAAATTTCTTTTCTTCATGTCTTTCATGTCTTTCTTCTTTATGTTCTTCATGATGAATTTTCATTTCATTAATTTTTTCTTTAAAAGTCATAAAATCCACTCCTTATTTTACAGCACTTAAAGCTGCTTCATAATCTGGTTCACTAGAAACTTCCTTGCAGTACTGAACATATGAAACTTTATTGCTTTCATCTACAATAATAATTGCTCTAGTTAAAAGCCCAAGTTCCTTAATATAAACACCATAATTCTTACCAAAATCTCTATTCTTATAATCTGATAAAACAGTAACCTTATCTATACCTGCGCCTCCACACCATCTAGCTTGAGCAAAAGGTAAATCCATTGATACTACATATATGCTAACATCACTAATTTTTGCTGCTTCTTCATTAAACTTTCTTACTTCTCTATCACAAACTGGTGTATCAACTGATGGAACAGCTACAAATATTCTTTTTCCACTTGTATCTTTTAGTGTTATCTCATTTAATTCATTATCAATTAAGTGAAAATCTGGTGCAGCATCGCCAACGCTAATAGGCTTATTTTCTAAAGTAACTGGTGTTCCCTTAAAAGTAATCATCATTGTGCTCTTCTACCTCCTTTCTATTGACTCATATTTATATTTCCTAACTTTTATTTTTATTATTCTAAAAAAATATAACTAAGATACTTGTATTTATAATTATTTCCTAAATAGTACAAAAGTGGCTTCGCCACGCTCCCTTCGGGAATTTAATTTTAAGTATTCTAAAAGGCATAGAACT
>ENA-OOWV01000451-OOWV01000451.1-human-gut-metagenome-genome-assembly--contig:-NODE-451-length-32148-cov-2.502477_pt1 | contig 32148 bp, 21 predicted proteins | sample MGYA00241584_ERZ501337 | MGnify/ENA primary metagenome ERZ501337 (study PRJEB25962, sample SAMEA2042744) | human gut metagenome | biome: human gut; feature: human-associated habitat; material: faeces... | reverse complement strand
TAAGTATGTTTCAAAAAACATATCATAATTCGTAGTAATAATCCCTGCTATTGATTTTTTGGCAACTTTACACAGTAATGAAACCTCTGATTTATATTCCTCTTTCAACTTTGAATTTTCTCTAAGATAATAGCTCATCTCAGCTTTAAACGGAGAACAACCATCTAAAACTTTTTGAGTATACTCCTTATCAACGCGTCTAATGTGCTCATTTTTAAACCATTCTCTATTAAAATCCTCTTCTATAAATGATGCAATAAGTGGATTCAGTCCATAAGGATGTTCACGAAAAGTAGCCTTATCCTCATACGCTCTATAGGCAAAAGAATCATCATTGAATTGTTCAACCATATGTTTTAATAAACTAGTCCAATCTGGTAATCCAAAATATCTCTTTGAAAATCCAGAGCCTATAAATAGGAAAGGAATTGTTTCAAAACTGCTAATCATATCATTTAACTTGTCTGTCATAATAATTAATCTCCTTTTTAATATTATAATATGTTTTTCCCATATCATCTAGAAGTTATAAAGGGTTCTAGGGCTTCCCCTAATATGGATGAGGCTATCCGAATCCAGTGCTTGCTGGTATAAGTGTATGGTGCATTCTATCTGCTATTGTAGTCTTCATGCACCATATACCATCTCAAAAAAATTAACGTTCAATATCCAACCCAAAAGGTTGTCTTTGAGGATAAAGCTCTATCCCTAATCGTGTCCTTAGTTCATCATTTACATCTTTTCCATACTTTGGAGGGGAATTACTAACACGATAATTGGTTAAATTCTGTTGAATCGTTCGAGTTGCCAACCGACCTGCACGATCATTATCTAGATGCAGAACAATGTGATTTATTTCTGTATGATTCTTTAAAAAGTGTTCTAAAGCAATTGGAGTCTTACAAGAAATTGATGATTTGTCTCTAGGTATTTGAACCCCACCTAACGATAAAATATGGGCATCATGGTAATCTTGATTCTTTAGTTTAATCAACGAAGCATAAGATAAAACATCAATTGGAGCCTCACATACATGCAAAATACCAGAGGTTTTATGTGCTTCCAATGAAAACGAGTATCTCTTATCACTGCCAGATGATTCCCCTTTAAATTCACTATTAATTCCTCTCAGGCAAGCGTATTGTGGAATCTTTGTTTCCCTATTAAAACCAATAAATGTTGCATTTCGATATAGTTTTTTTGTATAGGAATCACGATGAACAGACTCATAAAATAAGCCATCATTGATACATTCCGTAATTACTACATCATCAATTCCTCGAGATTGCAAATAGCTTATCCCCTGTTCATTGGTTGCCGCAGGATAAGGAAGTAGAAAACTTTTTGATGTCGTTTTCCCCTCCTGTCTAATTGTTTCAGGATTTTTTATCTCTAACTTGTTCCTCAATACATCGACTGCCTGTTTGAATGACATTTGATCAACTTTGATTAAGAAATCAAGTGCTGATCTTCCTCCAATTCCACAAGATTGCCAATGCCATAATCCATTTGAGATGTGCAAACTATCATGGTCGCGAATACAGAAAGTATTTCGAGATATTTTCTTCAAACGTTCTGGTTCATAGTTTGATAAATAGGTCAATAAATCTATTTCTTTAATCTTTTTTAATTCCTTTGAATCTATATACATTTTTGATCCTCCCTCCTAATTAGAATACCTACAAGAAAATCCCGAAATCGGGATTTTAATTCCTAAAAATAAGTTAACTTGGATTCATCTACATTTCTCTTTGTTCAGCTCTTTTGTAATTCCTTCTTGTTCATCAACATCTATAACATCCTGATCTTTAGAATCGAGTCGTAATTCTATCGTTAACTGATGAAGTCTCTTTTCCTTTTGATGAAGTATTTCTTCCTGTTCAAAAGGTTTATTTACTTCTTCCTTGGCTGTTTCAAATTGCTTTTTTAAAGTATTTAATTCGATTTTCGCTTCATCTAATTCTTTATCTAAATTACTTAGAACATTATTTAATCTAGTAATATTTCCAAACTTATCCGTACCTAAGATAATCATATGATTTTCTTTTCCCATTAAAGACAACTTATATTCAATCATAAAGCTATCGAAACTGCAGTATAAATCAAAGCCTCTATAATCACCAATCTTGACTGGCTTAGCTGACATTGTTCCTCGTCCGATTTCCAACAATTGTTTTCCGGCTTCTGCTTTATCAAATATCATCTTCCCTTGCAATTTCATGCCACTAAAATCCTCCGTAATTGGAAATTGATCTCTTAGCTGAATATCTTCTTCAAGAAAGACGATTCGATTCTCTTGTTTTTGTATCGCATGCGGATAATATTTTACTATACGATCTTGCAACTCATATTTTTGATTTAGATAGCTGCTCTTTAAGGTTTGTAAACGATTTACCTCTACTTCTAAATTGCATCGTTCCATGATACGTTCATCCCCGCAGGCAATAGCTTTGATCTCAGCGTAATTCAGTACAGTTTCATCCACTTCTTCCATCGTTCTCTGTGGTGTCTTTGAAGTAAATACTTGTGAAATAAAAGTTTGTTTTTTCTCAATGGTTTGATACAAGTAACTGTCAAACGTTCCTTTAGTTATATACCTGTAGATATATACATCATCGTTTTGATTTCCTTGACGAACGATGCGTCCTCTTCTTTGTTCTAAATCTCGAGGTCTCCATGGACAATCTAAATCATGAATTGCAATCAATTTATCCTGAACATTAGTTCCGGCTCCCATCTTTGAGGTGGAACCATTGATAATACGAACATCTCCAGATCGTACTTTTGCAAACAAATCCTGCTTTTGTTTTTCATTCTTAGCAATGTGTACATGTTGTACCTCGTCAGCTGGCACTCCTCTTTCAATTAATTTGTTACGAACATCATCATAAACATTGAATCCATTCTGTGTCGGTGTTGATAGATCGCAGAATAAGATTTGTGTTAGCTTTTGATCTTTGTTTTCTTCCCATATACGATAGATATTTTCGACACAAGCATTGACTTTGCTATTAGGATCATCTGGTAATAGAGGATTCATCAAACGTTGATCCAACGCTAACTTTCTTCCATCATTGGTTACTTTAAGCATATTATCAGTCTGTGGATCAACTTCGCGATTATGAATTTTTTCGGATCGTTCGGCCAATCCATCTACCATTTCTTTTTGAGCCTGTGAACCCTCTACACTAATTACTTCATAATGTGCTTCTGGAACAGGAAGATTGATCATATCTGCCGTTTGAATGTCAGCCACTTCTCGAAACAATGTCATTAATTCCGGTAAATTATAAAATTTAGAAAACCGTGTTTTAAATTGAAATCCTTTTCCATCAGGTGATAATTCCATGGCAGTTACTGTTTCTCCAAAGGTAGAAGCCCAAGCATCGAATGATTCCAAGCCATAACGTTTTAAAGTGTCAGGTTGAAGATAACGTTGCATTGTATATAATTCCGCCATTGAGTTAGAGACTGGAGTCCCTGTGGCAAAGATAACTCCTCGATTTTTAGTCTTTTCATTCAGATACTGTGTCTTCATATGCAAATCAGAAGCACGTTGTGAATCTGTTTGTGAGATACCAGAAACATTTCGCATCTTAGAATAAAGAAACAAATTTTTAAACAAATCGGCTTCATCCACAAACAATTGATCCACACCAAGTTCTTCAAAATAAATCAAATCGTCTTTACGAGAAGAATTATTTAATTTTTTTAATCTATCTCTTAGTTTCTTTTGTGCCAACATCATTTGCTTGATTGTATAGCGTTCTCCATGATTCTCCTTTAATTGTCGAATGCTTTCTGTTATATCTTGGATCTGATCTTCAATCATCTGCCTTTGCCTTTCCGGTGATATTGGGATTCTTGAGAATTGACTGTGCGTGACAATAATCCCGTCCCATTCGCCCGAAACAATTCGTCCAAAAAATTTTCTACGATTCTCTTTACTTAGATCTTTGTTCGTAGCCACTAGTATATGTGCTGATGGATATAGGGTATAGAAATCAGAGGCAAAATCATTAATGATGTTATTTGGTACAGCAAACATTGGTTTAGTGCAAAGACCTAAGCGTTTGCTTTCCATTCCCGCCGCTATCATTTCAAAGGTTTTTCCAGCTCCCACAGTATGTGCCAATAATGTATTGCCACCATAAAGAATCCTAGCAATTGCATCTCTTTGATGTTTTCGAAGTGTAATCATCGGATTCATTCCTGCAAATCGTAGATGACTACCATCATAAGTGCGATTACGAATAGAATTGAATTTTTCATTGTATAGATTTGTCAGATTTTCTCTACGCATTGGATCCTTCCAAATCCACTCCAAAAAACGAGTTTTTATGAGATCCTGTTTCCCCTGGGCAATTGCCGTTTCCTTTTTATTAAGGACACGTATTTCTTTTCCTTCCGCATCATACATCTTATCAAAGATTTTTACATTTCTAAGATTTAATGTATTTTCGATGATCTTATAAGCGTTCATTCGATGAGTACCAAAAGTTCGGTTCGTCTCAATTCGTTGGTCACTGGACTTATTTGAGATATACCATTCTTCTGTTTCTGTTGTGTAATAAACCTTAATATTGTATTGCTGCCACCTTGGAGTTTGGAGCAAATCAAAAATAAACTCCCGGTAAATTTCCGGTGGTATCCATGTTGTTCCTAAACGCACAGAAATATCTCCAGCTTTAATAGGTTCTGGAAGGATCTTTTCCAAAGCTTCCACATTCAATTTATATCGATCGTCATTTAAAGAAGCTTCTTTAGCCAAAGCAATTTTTTGTCGAATATCTCCGGAAAGATAAGCATCTACTGTTTCATAAACAGGCTCCCCATTTTCATTTATATTTGATGGATCTGGATAAATGACGCCTTGTAATTGCTGTACCAAATTTGTTTTACCAATCCCGGTTAATGATTCCATATAATCAAAATCAATTTGTCCTTTTTCAGAAACACTTAAAATAACAGCTTCTTCCGGACTGTCAACATGCTCAAGTGGTTTATTAGGTCGAATCGTTCGTTTCGTAAAAATATCTGATTTACGATCTAAGCTTCCATCTTCTTTTAAAATTTCAAGAGAGCATAACAAAGAATAAGAACTATCATCTTCAAAAGCTTGGCGATTGGATCTAGCATGAATCAACCCGAATTTTGTCTGATAATCATCATATAATTGATTCAACGCTTTCTGTTTGGTTTGAATAGAGAAATCATCTGCATCTTGTACTTGCAATTTAATTAATTCTCTCAACGTATCTCTTATAGGAATCAAAGAACGAATTCTATCTTCTTGGTTTTTTGAAACACGTATTTCATGCATAACATCATTCTCTTTGTAATAAATCAATCCATTTTGAATACAATAACTAAAGTTTCTTAATTCCGTGTCCACAGTAACGGTAGGAATTGTAATGTCCATCAAACTCCTATCCACTTCTTGAGATAATCTGATTGATCCCAATGCTTGATTTAAAAGTTGTGAGAAATCTGCATCTTTCTTTGGAATATAGATTCTTTGAGGTCCAAAAGGGCCCGAAACATTTTTAGGTTCTGCTAAAATCATCTCTGGATGTTCAATAAAATAACAATTGATTTGTACAGTAAAATCTTGGCGTTCTCCATCCTTATTTTCATAAAGCTCTATTCTTTTTTCTGTGTCTACCCAATCAGGAAGCTCTGATTTATCTCTTGGCTGATATCGTTTCTGAAAGAACAACAAATCAGAATTAATCTTTGTTCCCGCTTCTTTTGAGAAGGTATCATTTGGTAGTCGAACACCACCTAATAAATCACAACGAGTAGCCAAATATTCTCGTAATCGTGTATCTGCCTTATCCATTGTTCCCGTAGACGTAATAAAAGCCAGGATCCCTCCTGGCCGTAATTTATCAATTGTTTTTACGAAAAAATAATCATGAATCAAAAAATGGTATTGATCGTATTTTGAATCTTGAACTTGATATTCTCCAAAAGGTACATTACCAATCACCGCATCAAAACTGTTATCAGGTAATGATGCCTCTTCATATCCTTTTATCTGAATATCGGCATCCGGATTTAAGACTTTGGCAATCATTCCTGATAAAGGATCAATTTCAACTCCATAAAACCGATACTCCAAATCTTTTGGTTTTCGATTAAAAAAGTTTCCAATCCCACAAGATGGTTCCAAAACATTACCTTTATCCATTCCAAAATCTTGAAGTTTAGAATATATAGCATCAATCAATTCGGGTGGTGTATAAAAAGACGTTAGTGTTGATTCCATTGCATTCTGATATTCTTGTGGAGTTAAAAGATTTCTCAACTGCGTTCGCTCTTCTTCCCAACTTTCTTTCGAAGACTCAAAAACATCTGCCAACGCACCCCAACCAGAATATCGTAATAAAGTGTTTCTTTCTTCTGTATCAGCAGGGCGCTGCTCCTCTTCTAAAGTTCGCATGATTTGAATAGCTCGAATATTATCAGCACACTTTTCTTTAGGACTTCTTTTTTGTTGAGATGGTTCTGGTATAAACTCCTCATTTTTTTGATTTGGCGTCTCTCTATAATAGTCACGGGATATCGTGTCCAACCATTGTCCTGCAAAATCATTTAATTCTTTTTCTAAATTTGGATTCAATCCCAAATCATTATCTACATCCTGATAAACTCCCAGACTGTCCTGTTGATACGTTTTGGCTGACATTGTACGTGCTTTTTTATCAATCTCAAACTCCATATCAGGATCAGCCATACTGTCTCCATTCAATTCATAATAGCTAGTGATTGCTATACGATTTTCACCAATCGTTTCAATCGTAACCGGCAACATATAAGGACCACCATAAAAATCAACAACTTCATTTTCGCTACTTAGAATATCTGGTACCAGTTGATTGAGTTTATAATAATTTTCTTTGATCCTAGTATTAGAATCTTCATAATTTTCCTGATTCCGAATAGATAATCTATTTGAATCAAACACATAACCATTTCGTACATCAAGCCGAAGAAGATGTTCAAATGTTTTTCGATCCATTTCAACTTGCGTATCAGTATCCTCAATTTGCGGATAAAGATCAATATAAACTGTATTTTCTAAAACTAAACTAAGTGTTCCATACAAGGGCTCTCCACTTTGTTCCAAAAAGATAAAATCTCCCGTATTGTAGTACGGAAGGTCTTTTAGAACTTCTCCACGATATGACATTTGCGCTTCATTCCCTAATTTTAGATTAGATTCTCGTAGCACGGCATAAAGATAAGCAAGATCTTCACGAAGTAATTTAGCAGTTACTTCTTGTTGAAAATCTTCACTTTCTTTAATCGTTAGATTTAGCTCCTTAATCGTATCCTCCAAAGCTCCAATATCATGAAGTCCAGCCATAAATTGATCAAATATTTCTTCATCGCTTAGATTTCCATAATTGTCTTTAAAATCATAAGAATCATATTCCTCATAAAATGAAATTAATAAACGAGTTACAGATTGTTCTAAATCAAGACAAGGTTCATAAGGTTCGTTCTTTGATTTTTTTTGTATATTAAATTGTGTATACGTTCCCTGATCATATCTTTGAAGATTTGAGAGTAAATCAATCTTTGTCTTTTGATCCTTTTCATTTGAAGGCTCACTTAAAGCAACAAGATCAATTATATGGTGAAGCGATTCTGGTTGTTTTAATAACTCTTGAACCAGTGATATTTTAGAATCATCGCTATCACCTACCCAATATGGATGAAGTTGCCCAAAATCCAAATGGTGAAAATAACTGCCTACTTGCTGAGCTAAAACATGACGATCATAATCATCCAAATGTGCTTTTTCATGTTCATCCAAAAAACGATCTTGTCTATATAAAGTATTGAGTCTTTTTTCAACTTCAGACCATTTCAAGAAAACAGATGCATAAGGGTGACGTAAACTTCGACTATAAATTTTCAGGCCTTTACCATCTGAATCATGATTTGCGCTTCCACTCCATCCCCAAGCATCTTTCAAAAATTGAATACGTTCCTTCTTGTCCGAATGGTTACAGAAAAAAGAATATGTCATTAGTTTTTGATTCTCGTGGAAAGAATGAAGAATAATAGAATCAATTTGATCTTGTGTCACAAAATAGTTATCCGGCAATTCAAAATTCCTAGAAACTGTTAATTGTAATCTAGGAGAGTTTAGATTCTCAACTTGCTCAAGTAACGATTTTGGATTATACAACCGAAATCTATAACGTTCAGGATCTTTATCTAATAGTTCTACACATTTTTGAAGTTCATCTTTGATCACATGAATTTGTTCTGAATCGTGTAGTTGTTCAAAAATTTGTTGTGTGCCTTCTGGGTACCCTTTACTATATGCTTCTCTTAAAGATTTTAGATATGGTTCATCTGATTCTATCCTTATATCTTGGGTCATGTACCATAGATTTTCACTAACAGTCTGATATCGATGGTTTTCAATGTTATTCAATTCATCTTGAGATAGATATCTTCCATCTATCACAAGTCTTCGTATATTTTCTGTCACTTGATTCCACGTCAAATAAGAATGCACTAACGCATTGTTTGAGCTTGTCCCTTGTCCAATCTGCATGCCTCGTTCATCCCAAAACACTGCAACTTTTTGATGACCTATAATCAAACCAAGATAGTCTTTAGAAAATATATTCTGCATAAACATTTCATTTTCTTCCATTGAATGATTTAAAGAAATTTGATCTGCTATTTCTAAACGTTTTTCTGGTTCTAATGGAGTTGAACGTAAAGCAATATCAATAATTTGTTGAGGAAGAGATAAATCTAATGGTTTTATTTCTTCACCTTCTGAAAAATCCATATCAAAAAGGGTTAATTGTTGCCCCTTTAAAGTTGGAATTGGTTTCATCGGTGGTTCTTCAAAAAAAGCAGGATCATCTCCTGCTTGTACCGATAATAAATTGTTTTCTACTGATAAATCAATTCGCTCTTTAGAATCTCGTCGATTTCCATCTCGATTTTGTTCATCTTCTGCGCCCATAAGATAGGGTTCGTTACTTTCAACTCTTCGTCGATCTGTTCCTTTATTTTGAGTTCTTTCAACAGCTTCTCTTTTCTCTGTTTTGAGATGTTCTCGATCTCCAGGAGATGCTGATTCAACGTCTGCGTGATCAGATATTGATTGAACAGGATTGGACGCTTCTCTTTCAGAAACTGACGTCTCATCAATCCGTATTTGCCAAGTTGTACCTTGGTTTCCGATCTTACTGTCAGATTGGGAATCAATACGTCCCCGTGTTCTATATACTCGATTTTCATCATCGTTTCTCCCTCCATCTCTTGTACTTTCATTGTAATTGTTTTTAGGTCTGACATCAAAACTGCGATCAAGACCTAAATGTAATACTGTGCGATGAATCTCGCCAATCAGTTCCTGATTCATCTCCATAACTGATGTTCCTACTGCATTCAACAATTCATTGGTATTAAAATAGGATATACTATCTAAATCACTTGAATCGATATAATCCTCCGCCACATATCCACAGCGGCTCAATGCTGCATAACTAATGCTATTAAGAATCAAGTCAAAAAATATCCGTTCAACTTGTGACTCATCCAGATCTTCCAACATAGATTCATTTGTGAAAAAATGAAGATCTTTCATATATCCTTGTAGGCTATTTTTAACAATTTCTTTTGCACTAGCTATGATTGTTTCCTGTAATGAATGATCTTCTAAAAATGGTCCAAATTTTCTGTTCAGATTTTTTCTAACATCTTCAACCTGTTCTTTTTTTAACTTCCAAATGGGTGGTGAGATGGAAGAATGTCTTGTTCGACGTGTATCAGAAATATCAAAATAGTACTTTAAACGTGTAGAACCAACAAACTGTTCATCAATAACAGCAATACCTTTGGATCCTGATTTCACCCACAGACCATATTTCCGATTCCATTGTTCCATTTCTAACACTGCGGTAGCATCTGGTCTTTGTGCATATACTAAAACCATCTCCGGAAAGGATAATCGGTAATTTTGACAAGACGATTTTAAAAAGTCTGTCCACTTAAGACCATCATGTCCTATTTTGTTCAGTGTTTCCTGATAAAGTTGAGTAATCTGTTCATATCGTCTCACCATAAGTCCTCCTTTCATTCAATCAAGTCACTCATCAGTGACTATGTAATAACAAAAAAAGATATGGTTTTTCATCATTTTTTTAACTGAAACCACATCTTAAAAAAATATATTTTATTAAACTAAAAAAATTTGTTTTCCACTACTTAAGAGATCTATCCCTTCTATATTGATAAAGTAAATTGCTAAGTTTATCATTTTTGTTGATAAATTCCATCAGATACTCCTTTGTTATATGAAATTGAATATTTCCATCTCTTTTCAGGGTTTTTGTTGCAAGTATTTGTTCTCCATCTTCAGAAGTTATTCTAAAACTATGAAATATTCTATTTCTCATAGTTACAATTTCTGAAAATAGATTAAATATCTCATCATTACTGTTTTGACTTATTGTCTTTGAAATATCGTTTTTTAATCCACCCGACTCTTTATCCATCAAATCGTACCAATCATAGGAATCGTCTGTTTTAATAATGTTTTCAATCATAAATGCGTTATTCGAACAAAATACACATAATGCTGTCCCCACTAGTTCTCGATATTCCTTTGTCGGTAATGATTGTTTTGTATAAGTTTCGTACATAATAACACCTCCATTTAATCATTTTCTTTTTGTATAAACCTAATAATGAATATCCCCTTGTTATACAAATGATATACTTCTTAAGATATTTTTCAATATAAACAATTACACTTGAATAGTATAAGGAATATTCTTTAAAAGAATCATTCCTTATACATATTTCTATTCTGTTTAAAACAACTTATTTCTTATCTTTTTTTCTTTCGTCCCAAGATAATCAAAGCAATTACAATTCCACTTAATCCGGCAAGAGTTGCATACATTTTTAGATCTGTTTTACTTCCTGTGTGTGGTGTATCTGATGATTCTGGTGATAATTCATCTTCCATAATCACTCGCTGCACTTCTCCAGTATCTTCAATTGTGAATTCAACATCTTGTGCCAATTCATATCCTGCAGGTGCTGTATCTTCGTGTAAAATATAAGTCTTTCCGACACTTAAGCCTTCTACACGATGTGGTTTTGTAGTCGAGATCCATTCTTCAATGACTTCTCCTGTTTCTTTATCCATCAAAGACATATGAGCACCTTCGATTTCTTTCCCTGTAGTTGCATCGACTTTAGAAATATCTACTTTTGTTTTTTCATTAGTGATATTCAATTCCTCTAAATAAATTGTTTTCTCACTACCATCATAACTAAGATCAATTTCATAAACATTCGTATTGGAATAGTATCCATCCAATGCTTGAATTTCTTTTAACTCATATTTTCCCAAAGGAAGATCGCCAATTAATATTTCTCCCAATTCATTAGTGACATATTGTCCATTTTCAGAAATATCCACTGATACAGGTTGCTTAGCTTCATAAAGTAGTGTATTTCTTCCATCTAAAGAATAAATATCCTCTTTTGCAGTTAATTGGAAAGTAACTCCGCTTAATAGTTCGTCTGAATCTTTATCTGTTTTCAAAACGTGGATTCGTCCAACCGGCTTAATATTAGTTACATTTAATTCAATCACATATTCTTTTGTTGTCTCATCCTTTTGTTCCAAGATAACATCATGAACTTGTTCCGATAACAAATAACCTTCCTGAGTCAGAGTTTCTTTGAGTTCATAATGTCCTAAAGAAAGATCACTGATTGTAATTTTCCCAGTAGAATCCGTTTTATTCTGAGCAACAATTTCGCCTGATTCGTATAATACCGAACCATCGACAGGATCTAAGATATCTTCTTTAGCTGTTAATTGATACTCTACATCTGCCATGGCATCGCCGGTTTCTTTATCCGTTTTCGTTAACGTGATTCCCCCTTTTGCCTGTTCATCAGAAATAGAAATAATCTGAATTGGATCACCATCCGGGTCTGTTTCTGATACTACCGAATTAGTAATAGTAAAATCTACACCTTCCGTTTTAAGGAATCCATCTGGTGCTTTGATTTCAACCAAGCGATAATTACCGGCTTTTAATGGTTGTTCCAATACCACAGCACCATCTTCGTCAGTCGTCCATTCATTAATATGCTTGTCTCCTACTTTCTGACTAACATACTTTTCAGTATCTTTATTCAAGATTTTAAATGTCATACCACTTGCTGTAATTTCCCTTCCAGATTCTTTATCTAGTTTCACAACTTTTAAATAGGAAGTAAATGGTCGATTATTGATTACGTAGGTGATTGGTTCTTGATTTTCTTCACTAACAACAAAAGTCCATTCAGCTTCTAATTTATCCGTATCAATCTGTCCTTTAACTTGTTTTACGATATAAGTTCCAAAAGCCAATTCTTTAGATTTGGCATAGCCATCTTCATCTGTAATCAAGTAATCATATTCGCGATCTGAAAATTCTTCACGATGTTCATAGGCAGCTTCTACACTTCCAAATTCATCAACATATTTTTTCAGAACTGCAATAAACTCTGCTCCTTTTTCAGGTTTTGTAATTTCACTTTCATCGCCATTGGTAATAATTTTTCGAATCTCAAACCGTCCTGTAATGACCTTATCTTTCATAGTTCCAGTATAAGACTTGATATTATCTACCGCCTGCAAAGAAGAAAAATCTACATGTGCTTTTTCTTCACTCAGTTTATATCCATTAGGAGCTTTAATCTCAACTATTGTATAAGTTCGATCTGTTGGAAGATCACCAATTACATTAGAGTTTCCTTGTGCATCTGTTATTAAAGTACCAATAACCTCTTGAGTCACATCATCTATCAACTGATATTCAGCACCTTCCAATGTAGCTTCTCCTTGAGGCGTTCCTGCTGTTTCAAAGTCCTCCTTAACTAACTGAACGCTTCCTAATTCTAGCTTTACCTGTACCTGAATTTGCTTTGAAGACGGAGTTCCTAAATATCCTACGTTTTGTGATGTTGGAGAGGTATAAGCAATCTGGCTAATAGGATCTGCATAAGCGTATAGTGCATCATATGACAATGTTGTATTTAAATTATCTCCTTGTTCTGCCCAGATAGTTAGTGAATTTCCATTTCGTTCAGTATGGATCCCCAAAGTATTGTTATCTAAATATTGACTAAATAATCCTGCACTGTCTTCTAAAGTTTTTGCATGATCTTTTCCATAGCCTTGTAAGTTAACTGTACTTCCGGCAAAGGATACATTACTGTACATAACATTCAACCGCTGATTGATCTGATCTATCTTAGCTTGGATTTCTGGATGTATGTGTGTGATTAATCCAGGTCTGATTTCCTGCCAAATACGAATCTGTGTTGCAAAATCCATTTCATCCGTAACATCCCCATTGAAACCATATCCAAGTGCATTGATATAGCCCAATTTCTGATTTAATTCAGGATTTCCTGTATATTCTCCTAAAGCTGCAGCTGTATAATCGCCCGCACCATCAATCGTATTCCTTAGAGGATCAATACAATACACTTTTTGTCCATTTATACTAAGTCGTGCATACACATCCACGTTATACCCTTGATTGGATGTTTCCGTAAGACCTACAGTCCATTTGTAGTTTGGATCTAGATTTACTCCTCGAGGTGTTTCTACATGAAGGACATATGGCTCAGCTGCATAAGCTATCATATTGGTTCCTTGCATACCTAAACCTAAAGCACACAAGATAGCCATAAATACATGAATGATTTTCTTCATCTGTTTTCTCCTTTCATTCATAACAAAAAAAGATGAACATTTAAGTTCATCACACTAATAAATCTTATATTCTTTTTAGTATTAACTTATTACACATCACCTACATTTCTTTTGAGTTGGTAATTAGCTGGTAGAGGGGGTGTGGTGTGGAGAGGGGGAGATCAAAAATCATGATCTCAAATAATTCCGAGTCTAATCCCTTGTTAGTCATCGTTCATTTTTTTCGCGCTGTCTTTTCTTATAGCGTTGATAAATCTCCAGTGCTTTTACTATTTCATTTTCCATTTCTTTCACGGACGTCCTAGGTGCAAAGAAATGTGAAATTCGTTTACTGGAAAGTCTAATTTTTTCAACCTGATTAGGTTTTTCTTCCTGCATAATCACAGAGATGACTTCATCCGTTAATTTTCCTTCTTCCTGAGCCTTTCGCATTCGAATTGTTTGATCATGAGATGGGGAACAAATATTAATATCCATTTCTTCCCAAACCTTTTGTTGAGCAGGTGGTTCAAGATAAGATAGTTCTACAGCCGGTCGCATAGCAATTTGCCCATCGTCAACCAGTTTCAATAAAGGTTCAATTAAATACGTCAAACGAATATAACGTTGAATTTGAGCTCTGCTATCTGGACTTACAGATGCTAGTTCTTCATTTGAACGTTTATACAACTTCGGCTCCAATGGGGCCGAAGTTAAATCTGATCTCTCTCCCTGTCTTTTCATAGCTTCTAATTTCATCTTATATGCAAAAGCTTTTTCTGATGGAAGTATGGTTTGCCTCTGTCTAAGATTGGTATCAACCATAATCATCACAGCTTCTTCATCACTCAAGTTTCTAATGATACAGGGAATCGTTTTTAACTTATTCTGTATACAAGCATATTTTCTTCTATGACCTGCAATCATCTCATAAGAACCATCATTTTTAATGCGAACGATTGCAGGGGATATCACTCCACTTTTACCAACCGATTCGACCAACTCTTTCATTTCTTCATCATTTCGTACTTGAAATGGATGATCAGGAAAATCTTTAATTTTATGAATAGGAATTTCCACTATCTTTTCGGCATTTTCTTCTGCTTTTTTCTTATCACTTACAAATGCGTCTTCATCTAGAGATGGTATCCCTATATTTTCCAGTTTCCCTCTGGGCATTTCGATCCACCTCTTTTCCTAATTGTTGATACACCTCAGCACCATCACTTCGTGGTTTATAGGATAAAATGCTTTTCCCCATTGCAGAACTTTCTGCAATAGCCACACGCCTAGGAACAGAATATGAAAAAATGTGATATTGTTTTCCATATTGTTCCTGAATTTGTTTTCGAACGGTATTTGAAAGAACCGTACGATCATCAGTCATCGTGATTAAAATTCCTTCTACATGCAAATCAGAATTACAGTCTTCTTTAACTTTCTGTATTCGTTTTAATAACTCATAAGTTCCATTCGCCGATAAGTATTCAGGTTGTGATGGAATGATTACACTATTTGCTGCTGTTAATGCATTAATCGTTAGCATACCTAATGATGGTTTACAATCAATGAGAATAAAATCGTACTTCTCTTTTAATGGTGCTAATACATCTCGCAATACTGTCTCCTTATCCTCAAAACTACCTAGTGTTACTTCAATGTTAGATAACTTCTCATTTGCCGGAATCAAATCAAACCCTTCTGTGGTACTATGGATTTTGCCTACAAAATCACAAACATCTGAAACTATCATTTCTAGCATTAAATTTGCAATCCCTTGTTTTATTTCTTTTGTTTTTAGACCTAAAGCCTTTCCTGAATCTCCTTGTGGATCAAAATCAACAAGTAATACTTTCTTGTTTCTTTGACTCAATGATGCAGCTAAGTTAACAGTCGTTGTTGTTTTACCAACTCCACCTTTTTGATTTGCAATAGCTATCACTTTGCCTAACTCCATTTTTTGACCTCCTTCCTAACAAAATGCCACCGAAAGCTCTCGATGGCTATGTAAATCACTGTTTTTACTAATTTCATTTTTTAAAGGTCTGTTTTCACCCAGTATTTATGGGCTATATTTGCTAATGGCTTGCTAATTTGACTATAAAAAAGATAAAATTATACCAAAAAAGCCAGAGTATTTGACATAAACCATCAAATATTCCGGCCCTTTTTTTATGTTCTAGACTGTTTAAGGGATCGATAATCCTCTATTTCTCGTTACAGTCTCTTTTTTTACTTTGAAAGTAGTTTCGAAATTTTTTCTTTAGTTTCTGTATTCAATATATCATGATTATTGATGAAAAAAGTGTTAAAGTTTGAGAATCTTAATAATGAATTATTTTCTTCTTCAATTTTCTTCCAAGCAATTTCATAAGATTGACTTAAGCATAAATCCTGATGGAAAATAAAGTCCAAAAAATCGATTTCTCTGTTTTCATATTGATCAGAAAAATTGATAGCATATTCTTCTTTAAGAGATATATCAAGATTTCTAATATTGAATAAAACATGATCTAAATTACATGAAAAATAATATATTTCAAGAGGTAAGGAATAAACCTTTGGCGTAGAGATAGCTATTTTTAAATTTTGAGATTTTATAATATTTCTATTATTAACAGCTTCTGGCCTATCAGAATAAATTCCATTGTCTTCATACCTAAAATTCTTATCGTTTTCTGAAAAATAGATATTTGAAGAAGGAATAAAACATCCATCTGTATCAGTTAAAATAATTACTTTTTTAATGTCTTTCCTTTCTATACCTCTATTAACATTTAAATAAGATTTAATAGAATCTGTAATTCTTTCGAGTAATATTTGTTTTTTGTTTTGTACAATTGTCCCTCTATTAACTACTGAGGTTAAATCATGATGCAATACCTCAAAATGAATATTATTATTATCAATCATTTCAGATAAAATAGGCTCTAATGCATCCTTATCACTTAATCCTTCCACAATAAATAATAATATTTTTTTATTCATTCAGAGATCCTGCCTTTCTGAAAGCTCTCTTAATTTTGTAGTTTTTAGTTTCTTCGTAAATAGATTCGCTTTGTCCACCTAAAACTATATTTTTGTAATAGTAATCTCTAACATTATTATTTGATTTAACCCCTGCTAATTGAATATAACGATTTTTAGGGTTAGAAGTAGTAACTATGATTGATTTGTAGGACAACTTTTCTAAAGCTCTCAAATTGTGGGATGTAAAAACAAATTGCCCCTTTGCAGACTCATCAATTATTTCTACAAGTTCTCCTAATAAATACTCAAATATACCTGAATCAAATTCGTCAATCATTAAACAAATAGAAGGATTGTTATATGCTGCAATCATAGAACTGATAACTGATATAAGTCTTTTTATACCCTCTGATTCGTATTTTAAAGGAATAAACTTCTTATTTCTTAAACTAACTACTTCAAAGCTAATTCCAGGACTTCCATCTTTTAAATGTTGTTCTTTAATATTCGTTATTTCTAAATTAATTGATGGAATGATTGAATTTAAAACTATATCAATTTGTTTGATAACAATTTTTAAGTCATTAAAAATTGTTTCAGGTATTACATTAGGGTTTGTTAAATTTATTGGAATTCCACCATATGCTAGATGATTTTGAGAATCTAAATAAATGTTGATTGGAACCAACGTATTCAAATTAATGCTTCCCATTACGTCGTTCTCAATGATTATTAATTTAGTTTCAGCGTATGTTGGTAAAATATTTAAAACATCAATTAGTTTATTTTCGGCATCTTTACTCTTTAATTGTTCCAACAATATTTTCCTATTTCTATCATGAAAAATAAAAGATGCTCCTTGATCTATTTCTTGAGCGACACGAAGTTCAATCAAACTTTCTTTGGTTATTTTGCTTTGAATCTTTTTAAGTGTGACTTCCTTATTTTCACACTCCATTAAAGTTACTTTCGGTAGCCATTTTTGTTTATCTTCAGAAAATTCTTTTGATGATAATTTTTCATAACATATTTGGTATATATCATCTATTTTTCCTATTATAAAATTATAAGTAAGCAATAGTTTTGAGCTCTTCGTTTGAATAAAAAAAGTATAAGAAATATTTGCTGTATCAGTTTGGTTGTTTATAAAATATCCTATTGTTTTTTTTAATTTTTTTCCTGTTAATATGTCTTTTAATATTTTGGTTAATTCTAACACTGTTGTTTTTCCTGAACCATTTGGTCCGTAGATTCCTAAAACAGATTTTAAATTATTAAAGTTTCCTTTTAATATACTATTGTAATCATTAAAGTATATTTCCCCATGACATACATTTTTGATACCATTGATTTCTATATGAATAATCCTTACTAGTTCCTCCATACCATCGTCCTCCACAATCATTTTATCAGATATCATAAATCTGTCAATATGTCAAATTGAAACAAAATGTTTCAAATTTAATAAAAAACAGCACATAATTTTACTATAAATTCGATTATAGTTTATTCTATTAGTTGTTTAGATCATATTAAGTTTAAACTTCTTTATCATTTAATTTTGATATCATTTCATCGATTTCTTTTTCAGACACTTCACACATATTTACCTTTATCCCTATCTCTTGAAGTTCTTGTATTGTTACCTTCGAATGTCCCTTTCTACATAATAACTTGCATATAAAAATAAATATTAATAGAAGTATTAAAGTTAATATCAATATTAATAAAGCAATATAAACTTTAGATAAATCTCCTAAATTAGAAAAAGGGGCTAGTATATAACCCATCAGCAATGAAACAAACGAGATTTTGTTATAGTATGCTTTCTCATATTCATCCTCAAATAACTCATGGGTATAATCTAAAGTGTTTGAATCTGGACTATAAGACGAAAAACTATTCACAAAAAATCTCTTTACTACATTTTTCCTTTTCGTTGATAAACACTTAATAATCAATATTAGTGCTCCTGTAATTTGTAAAGACACTGAACAAATATAAATAATAGTTGAACATTCCATAATCAATATTATCCTCCTATAATCATCCCTAAAGATGCACTATATAATCTTAATCTATTATACTTTGTATAAATACCTTCATCCATCTCTATATACTAGTCATTCAAAGAATATTTAATACAAGTTGTGCTAATAGCTTGCTAATTTGACTATAAAAAAATGGTAAAATTATAAGGAAAATAGAGTGTGAAGAAAATTGAATACAATAGCCAAAAATGCTTTATATAAAGGAGATTTTAAGCTTTTAGAAGAGAAGAGACGATACGGCAAAATGGGGCCCTGCCAACTCCTAAGATTTAATTGTAGGTTCGATTCCTACAGAGGCCGCCATAAAAAATAAAAAAACGAATGAGATTTTTCCCATTCGTTTTTTATTTATACTACTTAAATACAATTTATTGTTTCAAATATCTATTTACCATCAAATTGATCTACTGCTTCTGACAAACTTTTTACCACATAATCTGCAACTCTTTTTACATCCTCTGATGATTCTTGAAATGTAAACGATACATCCGCAGCATTTAACATACTTAAATCATTATATGAATCTCCAATCGCAAAAACCTTTTCAAGTGAAAAATGATTTCGTATAAAGTTAACCGCATTCCCTTTAGAACATTTTTTATCAATGATGTCGACATAAAACTGATTTGGAAAAGCAGATAAATCATATTGTTTTGAAATCTCTTCACTTATTTTTTTGGCAATTTCTTCACTAGGTGTTGCTATTGAAATTCCTATGACTTGATCCAAATAAGGAGTAATATCACCTACTAATTTCTGTGGAACAGGAAACATTGCGTTCTTCTTTAGAGCTATCAGATCCTCTGTCGTTTGAAATACAAATTCATACGGTTTTATCAACTCGATTAAAGAAATTATATCCTCTTTTTTAAACGTGGCTTTTAACAAAGGATTACGATTTCTATCAAGAATAAGAGCTCCATTTGTTAAAATATAAAAATCACATTCAATACCCACATCAAACAGGGAATCAAGACCTGCAAGCGGTCTTCCCGTACATATACCAAATAAATTTTCTTTTTTTAATTCTTTTATCGCATAAACATCATTTCTACTAATTTTTTCTTCTCTTTCAGGGAAGAAAATGGTTCCATCATAATCACTAATAAATGCCTTCATAATAAGCCCTCTTCTATATGATATAACAATTTCATTTTAACAAAAAATCTAAAGAATATAAAAATATTCCTCTATTTATTAAAATACTTATTATAAGTATTAATAATTTTCTAATAAAAGTATTCTTGCTTTTAACTTTGTAATCGAGGAAAATATTATTAACAATATAGGAGGCACTTATGCATTGTTATCAATGGATAGATAAGATATCTGAAGTTTCATTAGATCAAGCAATTAAAAATAACCATTCTTATTTAATTATTTGCGATAAAGAGGACTTTAACGACAACCAGCTTTTGAAAAAGATATTACCTGAAAAATGGGAAAAAGACACAAAAAAAAGCAAATGCTATGCAGAAAATCATACAGAATATATTTCAGGACATTTCGAGAACTTAACGAATTTAAATCAAACACATATCGAAATTCAATTTATATTATCTAAAACCTATTGTCTTTTAATCATCAATTCTTTAACTTTTGATCATTATCATGAATTACTAAATATCAGCTCAAGTCCCTTTGATTTTTTCACCAAACTACTAGAAAAAACACATGAAAAAGACTATGATCTTATTTCTAAAATCGAGGAAAGACTAGATGACCTTGAAGATTGCGCACTTGATAATAAGCTGGATACTTTTGGACGCTCTTACTCTGAAATTCGATTTCAAATTCGTCATTCATATCGCCACTATCTACAATTAGAAGATTTTTGTGATAAGCTTCTTGAAAACCATATCAATATTTTTAATAAAGGAACGCTTTTTGCTCTAACACGTTTTTTTGAACAAAGCAAAAGACTATGTGAATACCTTCGAGAATTACGGGAATATTCAATGCAAATCAATGAGGTATATGAATCTCAAATTAACTTGCGTGAAAATCACACCATGAAAATCTTAACTTCTGTCACAATTTTATTCACTCCTGCAATGCTTATTGTAGGATGGTATGGAATGAATTTTGACAACATGCCAGAATTAGATTGGTATTTTGGCTACTTGTTTGTGATTCTTTTATCTTTGATTATCACAATAATTACTTTTATCATCCTTAAAAATAAAAAATTCTTCTAACATAAAAAATAAGAGTATCGTTTGATACTCTTATTCTGCATTGCTCGCAACAACTTTAACTCGTGACCATAAATCTGAAATTATTTTTCTAGACACTTCGTTGTACTCAAAGACTTCATCTTTTTCATATCCTGTTCTAGGAACATAAGCGTTGATACCATCATAATCCCCACCTTCAGAACTTAACTCATCCATAACTTCTAAATTTGGTGATGTATAACCAACATAACTTGAATTATCCATAGCAGCCTCATAAGTACACATAAAGTTTATGAATTCATGCGCTAAATCGACATTTTTTGCATTTTTTGGAATGACCATTGCATCTGACCAAATGTTCGTACCAGTTTCAGGCATATAGAATCCCATATCTTCATTTTCTGACATTACATAAGCAGCATCCCCAGAATAAATCAAACCAAGAGCTTTTCTACCTTGAGCCATGTTATCTATAATTTCATCCGTTACTATCTCAGGTTCCATTGTCTGAACCGATTGAACCAGCCAATCATATGCTGCTTGCAATTCTTGTTCATTAGAAGTGTTCATTGAATAGCCAAGATCCTTTAAAGCCATCATGAATGAATCTCTTTCAGAATCATATAGATAGATATCTCCTTTATATTTTTCATCTAAGAAAATACCGAATCCATCTTTTTTTAAATCCTCTAAACTAACCTTTGTTTTATCATACACAATGCCAACTGTCCCCCAGAAATAAGGAACCGAATAATCATTGTTTGGATCATAAGGCAATCCTAGCACATCTGGATTCAATTGATCTAAACCACTTTGAATTTTAGATTTATCCAACTTCTGCAACATATCTTCTTGGATCAAACGCTGGATCATATAATCACTAGGGACCAAAATATCATATGATTCGCCATTAGCTACTTTAATATACATCTGCTCATTTGAATCAAAATTATCCATCACAACTTTGGCACCAGTCATCTCTTCAAACATACCTAGCACTTCTTCACCAGTATATTCTCCCCAGTTGTAAATGTGAAGTGTTTGCCCTTCATATGGTTTATTCTGTATAGATGAACCAAATCTAGTAAATCCAAAAAATGCCAATACAACCACTAATGCGCCAACAACACACTTCTTCCAAGGATTTTTAGAAGTTTTCTCTGGTGTTCTTTTTTGAATCATTGGAACAACATTTACCAAAACTAAAACAATGGTAATCAAAACTACAACCAATGTAGAAATCGCATTAATACTAGGATTTACACGTTTAGACATCGTATAAACCATGATGCTTAAGTTTTTAACTCCTCCACCCGTTGAAAAGTAAGAAATGATAAAATCATCAAACGACATTGTGAAAGCAATCAAAGCTCCTGATACGATTCCTGGCATAATTTGAGGAACGATTACTTTTGATAATGCCTGCCAAGGAGTTGCCCCCAAATCCATTGCCGCATCTGCAAGATTTGGATCCAAAGATCGAATCTTTGGCATAACAGACAACATTACATATGGTATACAGAACGCAATATGTGCCAATAATAATGTAACAAAGCCTCTTTCAATTTTAAAAGTAATAAACAATAACATCAAACCGATCGCAGTCACTATTTCTGGGTTCATCATCGGAAAATCATTGATTTGTGTTACAAGGTTTCGTATTACTTTTTTCGATTTTGAAAGACCGATAGCTGTGATCGTACCCACAAAAGTAGAAACGATAGTAGCTAACAACGCAATAATTATAGTCACATATAAGGATTCCATCATACCATGGTTTTTCAACATAGCTTCATACCAACGAAGCGAAAAACCTGTAAAATGAGTCAAAGACTTGCTTTCATTAAATGAGAAAACAACCATAAATATGATTGGCATATAGAAGAAAACAATCGTCAAGACCATTAAGATCTTACCAAAAATATTTCTCTCTTTTTTCATGTTAGTCCTCCTTACCTGATTTCGCATCAACTTTTCGAACTAACATCATCAATAACATCATGACAGCTGCCATGATCATTGATATAGCCGAACCAAAATTCCATTCCCCCACGGTAATAAATTGGTTTTCAATAACGTTACCAATCAAGAAGAACTGTCCTCCACCCAATAATTTTGGAATAAAGAATGAACTTACTGCAGGCAAGAAAACCAAAGTAATACCACTTACCACTCCAGATAGTGAAAGCGGGAAAACAACACGCAAAAATGTTTGAACTTTGTTAGCACCTAGATCTGCGCTAGCTTCCAACAAAGATTTATCCATTTTACACAAAGCCGTATTGATCTGAAGGATCATGAATGGCAAAAAGTTATAAACCATACCAATTAAAACAGCTGTTTCAGTATACAATAGTTCCTGATCCCCAAAACCAAAGATCCCGAGGATAGATGAAATGATACCATCGCTTGATAACAACCCGATCCATGCATAAGTTCTTACTAACATATTGATCCACATTGGCAAAGTTATACATAAAACAAGAATATTACGTACTTTATCAGATCGGTTGGCAATAAAATAAGCAATCGGATACCCTAAAATCAAACAAATAATAGTCGTTTTGATTGCGATAGCCAAAGAACGCCACAATATCAATAAAAAGTCTGGATCCGTAAAGAAACGAATATAATTATCAAACGTTAGCTGAAAATGTACAATTTCATTGCCCTGCTCCATCACAGAATAAGCGAAGATAAGCAGCATCGGAAGCAATAACATAATTGCACACCAGACAATATAAGGCCACGCTAATTGTTTAAAATTACGCATTAGTATCCCATCTTCTCCATTACATGGATATCTTCAGGATAGAAAGTCAGTCCGATTTCTGCACCTTCTTCTACATAATCTGTTGTATGAATCTTAAATTCACGTCCTGTCGTCCAGAATGTTACTTTATAGATTCCTTCTTTTAGATTATCCACATCAAAATCATAATCAACACTAATATCTACAGCCTCATCTTCATTATCCAATTTCCAGCCCTGTGCATTTGCCCAAAGTTTTAAATCAGTATCCAGTGCCAAAGATTCTTTTATTTCATCGGCAGTTTTAAAGAAGTTAAATGCACTTACTGCTTCGTTAGCTTTTTTATTTTCAACAATATGCTGGTCAATTACCCAAATCTTACGTGTAATTGATGTATTCGACTGAGTTGAGAATGTAACCGTGTATTCACCTATTTCAGGTTTTAGATCTGTTTCAATGTTATTGATAGAGAAGTATTCATCTGTTTCAGGATTCCATGCCTGTGCATCCGCACGAGCAATGATTTCTTTATCATCAATATCTTTCATATCTTCAATATCTAAATAGAAGTCATTAGCACTGATCTTGACCTTACCATCCTCACTAGTAATATCATGATTTTTTGTAATGTGCATATTCACTGTTACGTGTGTACCAGGTACCGTTTCAACCATTACTTCATAATGAACACCTTTAAAAAGTACACTCTCAACAGTTCCTGTCATTTTGCCTTTTGCTTCTTCAACAATATCAATATCCTCAGGACGAATAACAACATCTACTAATTCATTTGGTTTAAAACCTACATCTACACAATCAAACGTAATGTCGTCAAAACGTACTTTCTTATCCTCGATCATACGAGCCGGAATAATATTACTTTCTCCTATGAAATTAGCTACATAACGGTTTACAGGTTCATTATAAATATCTTCAGGTGTTCCTACTTGTTGGATTTCACCATCTTTCATGATAACGATCTTATCAGACATCGTTAGTGCTTCTTCCTGATCATGTGTAACGAAAATAAAAGTGATCCCTACTTCCTGCTGAATACGTTTTAATTCATATTGCATTTCTTTACGTAATTTAAGATCCAAAGCTCCTAATGGTTCATCCAATAGCAAGACATTTGGTTCATTAACTAAAGCACGAGCAATCGCCACACGTTGCTGCTGACCACCAGATAACAAGGTTACGTCTTTCTTTTCATATCCTTCAAGCCCTATAAGCTTTAACATTTTCATAACTTTTTGTTCAATAACGTCTTTTGACATTTTTTTGATTTTTAAACCAAAAGCAATATTGTCATATACGTTCATGTGAGGAAATAGTGCATATTTTTGGAATACTGTATTTAGCTCACGCTTATATGGTGGCATTTTAGCAATGTCCTGCCCATCAAAAATCACGTGTCCTTCAGTAGGCTCGATAAAACCGCCTAGTATTCTTAATAAAGTTGTCTTTCCACAACCACTAGGACCTAATAGTGTAACGAATTCATTTTCGTAAATATCCAGATCAATCCCTTTTAAAACGATCTGTCCATCAAAATCTTTAACGATATTCTTAAACTGAATAATTTTCTTTTTTTCCATCTCCATAATCATATCCCTTTCTAACGTTTAAAATCTTGGTGGTGTTGAAACCCATAACACCTTAGCTGGTGTGTTGGACGGATTATACAAATAATGTGAATCCCTTCCTGAAATATAGAATGTTTCCTTAGCTTTGACCTTATATCGTTTCTTGCCCATGACAAGTACGATATTCCCTTTTAAGACATAGCCAAACTCCTCACCTTCGTGGCTTTTTATCGTTCGCGATTTTTTAAGCGGGTTTATCGTCAACAAAATAGGTTCCATCGCATTTTTTTGTGCATTGGGAATGATCCATTCGATCGTATGATCTTCCCCTTCATCAATGAAAAAATCAGCTTGATGAAATACAATTTGTTCTTCTGGTTCAGCAGCAAAAAATTCCGATAGATTTGTGCCTAAAGCCTCTAGGATATCTTCCAAAGTTGAAATACTTGGGCTCGTTAGATCTCTTTCTAACTGTGATAAAAATCCTTTGGTCAATTCAGACCTTGATGCCAATTCTTCCAGTGTTAGATCATTGGCAATTCTCAATGCTTTTATCTTTGCTCCTATCTGCACGGCATCCCCTCCCTCATTTGTTTACTTTTACTAAACTTTAAATTTATTTAAGAAAACACAAGACAATTATACATAAAACGCATCAAGATGCAATACACAATTATAAAAACATTAAAAAATTTTACACTAAGCTCTATATGTGTTATATTTTTGAACGTGCAAAGGAGAAAATTAATATGATAAAATCGATTCTTCAAGGTATGGTTGTCGGAATTGCAAACATCATTCCTGGTGTCAGCGGTGGAACCATGATGGTCGCAATGGGTTTATATGATAAATTAATTCATTCCATCACTCACATTAAATCTGAATTGAAAGAAAGCTTAAAGCTTTTATTCCCTATCTTTTTAGGAGCTGGATTAGCAATCGTAATTCTTTCAAGATTGTTTGAATATCTATTAGAAGTACATCCAATTCCAACAAATTTTGCCTTTTGTGGTTTAATTGCCGGAAGCCTGCCTTTCATACTAAAGAAAGTAAAAGGATCAAATCCTACAAAAGCTTCCAATATGATTCCTTTGATCATATTCTTCGCAATCGTTGTATTAATGGCAGTAATGGGAGAAGCTAAAGGTGTCGCATCGACGATTGATCTTAACTTCATTGAAATTGTAAAACTATTAGTTGTTGGTATCATTGCAGCTGCAACCATGGTCATCCCTGGTGTCAGTGGAAGCATGATGTTAATGTTGTTAGGTTATTATGAAACGATCTTAGCTTATATCAACCGCACTGTAGATGCTTTGACATCGTTCAATATAGGCGATTTAATAAGTTGTATTCTAGTGCTGCTGCCTTTTGGTATTGGAGTGATCCTAGGTATCTTCTTAATTGCCAAATTAATTGAGTGGATTTTCTCTAAATGGGAAACACAAGCTTATTACGCTATTATTGGATTGATCGTTGCAAGTCCGATCGCTATTCTATTAAAAACAAATTGGGCTAGTTTCTCTTTAATTACAATTCTTATTAGTATTGTAACATTTGTATTAGGTTGGGTCGTTGCGAGTAAACTTGGTGGAGAGTAAATTCTCCACTTTTTTTATTAAGATTTGATTTGTGATTTCTATGCATAAAAAAACAGGAACATCATCTTCCTGCTTTCTGTATCCATTCTTTTGTCTTCATTAAATCTTTAGGGAAGTTTTTAAAATCTTTTAACTTCCATGTCCAATTCAATTCATCTTCCTCATTAGGTTTATTTAATCTTGCCTCTTCTTTATAGCCACATATATCCCATATAGGCAGAATACATATATCAGCTGCAGAATCTAAGGCAAAGTGACAAATCATATCATTGAAATTACGTTCTGTATAACCCTGTTTTTTCAAAAAACGCCTCAAGCTTATACGATGATTATTATCATATCCATAATAAGCCTGATTGATGGTTTCATGATTTTGCGTACTTGTATACAGAACCGAATCTTTTCTTACGCTCTTTTTAAGTTCCTTTACTTTCATCCTGTCTAAAAGTACATCTACATTTGTCATTCCAAGTTCAAAATCATCACATATCTTCTCCAATCCTTCAACAATTAAATGAAAACCTGGAAATTCATGTTTGATCATGATCAATAATGAGTGAATCAAATCTTTGAATTCTTCATAATCTACCATTTCATCAATTTTTAAATAATCATTGATAATCGTATAATAATCGATCTTGGCTACATCAAAACACCGACTAAGCCAACGAATTCGTTTTTTCCAAAAACTAAAGCCATCAATCAATTGCCTTTTAAAATCATGTATTGGCATATGATATGTACAATTGTTGAGCGCCTTAGGATTACCGTTTTCATCTAAAAGAAAATCAAAACGATTGGTCCATACATCCGCACTGTCATAATTCACAAATGCTACATCCGAGATTAGAGTAATTTCTCTGGCATGTGCATACATTACGATATCATCAAATTGTTTATAAAATATAAACTGTAGAAACTTGGTATAGAAAAGTTCATCTTCATATTCAGAGAGATCCACTTCTTTATATAATGGATAATTGCGATATTCTTCATCCCATTCAATCCAAGGTCTTTCACTATTCAATGATCTAAACAGCTGATAAACTGCCCAGTCTTCCAACCAGAAAGCTGTCTTTTCAAAGTATTCAAAGTCCTCTTTAAATGAGTCATAGTTTTTCTTAAATGCTTTAAAAGCTCGTCTAAAGTATTCGTTCTTAAATACTCTAACCGTTTCATAATCCACTCTATCTTTAAATTTATTACAATTCGTTATCGAGCTTTGCGTCAATAATCCCATCTCACAAAGTCTATCTAAATTAATATAAACTGGATCACCGGCAAAACTAGAGAGCGCATGGTAGGGAGAATGAGATTTTCCTTTTGCCTGTAAAGGCAATATCTGCCAAACATGATAACCTGCATCCGCAATACAATCGATCATTCTTACCGTTTTTTGTCCTAAATCTCCTATCCCCTGATTCGCTGGAACTGAAAACATAGGGCATAACACACCCGCGCATCTTTCCATATTTTTTAACCCTTTATGTAACCCCTTTCACTTTACTTGGATTTTAGCACATATGGACCTATTTGGGTATATAAAATTAAAAAATATACGATTTATTCTATAACATATATAGTACTTCTATAGTACTTCTTTATTAAATATCAAAGATATTTAAACTAATTCAAGCCATTATTTTTATTTATTCATAACCTAGATGTCATTGGAACATCAATTAAATTGTCATTAAAAAAAGATCCCTAAGGATCTTGTAATTATTTCATCATGTCTTCAATTAAATCGTATGTTTTAACTGGATCTTCACTCTTAGTGATAGAACGTCCTACAACAATATAGTCGCATCCTTGTTCATTAGCATAATCTGGTGTCGCAACACGTTTTTGATCATCTTTTGAATCAGATGCCAAACGAATGCCTGGAGTTACTGTTAAAAAATCATCTCCACATGCTTCATGGATTGCTTTTGCCTCATGAACAGAACATACAACACCATCTAAACCAGCTGCTTTAGCATTCTTAGCGTATTTGATAACACTATCCATTACTTCGCCTGGAATTCCCAATTCCTCATTCATCATTTCTTTAGATGTAGATGTTAACTGGGTTACCCCAATGCACAATGGACGTTTGTTTCCATTTGCGCCAATTTCAAGACCTTCAACGGCTGCTTTCATCATCGCAATTCCACCAGCACAATGAACATTCACGATATCAACTCCTAAATTTGCAAGGTTTTTCATTCCACCTTTTACTGTATTTGGAATATCATGCAATTTTAGATCCAAGAAAATATGATGTCCCATTGCCTTTACAGTCTGAATGATATCCAACCCGCAGGCATATGTTAATTCCATACCGATTTTTACATAAATAGGTTTGTCAAATTTGTTTAAGAAATTTACTACTTCTTCTTTGCTGGAAAAATCCAGCGCTACGATTGTACGTGACATTATTTAAAACTCCTTCCTACAGCTTCACTAACACTATTATATCCATATTTCTTTAATACTTTTGGTAAATCTTCAATAATTTTAGGGCAAACATATGGATCCACAAAATTTTGTGCTCCTACTTCAACTGCACTAGCACCTGCATTCAAGAATTCAAGTACATCTTCCGCACTAGTGATACCTCCAACACCAATGATTGGAATATTAACAGCCTGAGCAACCTGATAAACCATACGCACTGCGACTGGTTTCACGATCGGTCCGGATACTCCTCCGGTCTTATTCGCTACTGCAAATGTCTTTCTGTTGATATCAATCTTCATTCCTGTCAGTGTATTGATCAGAGACACCGCATCTGCTCCACCGGCTTCCGCTGCCCTTGCAATCTCCGTGATATCTGTTACATTCGGTGTCAGCTTCATAATGATCGGCTGCTTTGCGATCTTCTTAATCTGCGCTGTCAGCTTTTCTACATTATGTGCATCCTGTCCAAATGCAAGGAATCCTGCATTGACGTTCGGACAGGAAATATTGATCTCCATCATATCAATCGGTTCGTCTGCAAGACGCTCTACAACTGCAAGATATTCTTCCGGAGCGTGTCCGCATACATTTACGATGATCTTTGTATCAAAATTCTTCAGGTATGGAATATCTCTCTCGCAGAACAGATCGATTCCAGGATTCTGAAGTCCGATGGCGTTCATCATACCGCCATAAACTTCAGCTACACGCGGGGTCGGGTTTCCTGCCCACGGTACATTTGCTACACCTTTCGTTGTCACTGCTCCAAGACGGTTCAGGTCTACAAATTCTGAAAATTCTTCCCCTGAACCAAATGTTCCGGATGCAACTGTTACCGGGTTTTTCCATTCTACACCGGCAATATTTACGCTCATGTTCATTAGATTTCCACCTCCGTAGACAAGAATACAGGGCCGTCCTTACAGATACGCTTGTTATTTACATTGCTGTGCGCGTCCTTCTCTTTGGACTTGCATACACATGCCAGACAGGCACCGATTCCGCATGCCATTCTCTCTTCCAGTGAGATATAACACTCGATTCCGTTCTCTTCTGCGTACTGTTTGATCGCACGGAGCATCGGAGTCGGTCCACAGGCATAGATCATATCTGCTTCCAGAGCATTTTCACGGATTGCGTCCATAACATTTCCCTTTGTTCCGACACTTCCATCTTCTGTGGAAATATAAAGTTCTCCGTTCTGCTCGAACTCTTCCTTAAGGAATGTCTGTGCGTCGCGGTATCCTACTACGATCTGTTTCTTCTCGCAGTCCATCTGCTTCGCCAGTTCAAGGATTGGCGGTACACCAATTCCTCCACCCATCAGAAATACTTTCTTTCCTTCAGCCTTCTCGTATGGGAATCCATTTCCAAGAGGTCCGATCACCGGAATGATGTCTCCTGCTTTCAGCTTAGAAAATTCTTCTGTTCCTGTCTTCGGTCCTGTCACACGATAAACAACACGAAGTCTTCCGTTCTCTTTATCAATCTCACAGATACTGATCGGACGCGGAAGTAATTTACTTCCATCTGTTGTATACATAGAAATAAACTGTCCCGGCTTTGCGTCCTTTGCTGCCTCTGTATTGATCCACATGCTGTAGATTCCATCCGCCAGCTGCTCCTGGGAATGTACTACTGCATTTTCTTTCTGCTTTGCCATAAACTTATGCAATTCCTTTCTTGAAATTATGAGAAACACGATCTGCGGATTTCTCAATTTCTATGGTAAATTATTTTGCCGCTGCAAGTGCTCCGCTGATATCAGCTACCATTGCTTCAACTGCTGCTCTTGATGCATCACCGAAATTCTCCGGTCCGAACTTCGCATAAGCTTCCTGTTTGTAAGCTGCAATAATTCCACGGGAAGAGTTTACGATCGCACCAAGTCCGTCTTTGTTAAAGAAATGAACAAGGTCTTTTCCCTGTCCGCCCTGTGCACCGTATCCCGGTACAAGGATATAAGACTTCGGCATGATCTCTCTTAATACTTTACCCATCTCCGGATAAGTAGCTCCTACAACCGCTCCGATGTAGCTGTACTCATCTCCCATGCAGTCAGCTCCCCACTCGGCAACCTTCTCACCAACCCACTCATAAAGCGGTCTTCCATCAATGATTCTGTCCTGGAACTCTCCACTGGACGGATTGGATGTCTTAACAAGGATGAACAGACCTTTCTTCTCTTCCTTGCATACGTCAACAAATGGATTCACTCCGTCAGATCCAAGGTACGGATTCACTGTTGCAAAGTCCTCTCCGAATGGTGTATATTCCTTGCTTCCAACCTTAATCTTTCCAAGATGTGCTGTTGCATAAGCAGCAGATGTAGAACCGATATCTCCACGCTTTACATCTCCGATGATCACAAGGTCTTTAGACTTACAGTAATCTACTGTCTTCTTAAATGCCATCAGTCCAGGAATTCCGAACTGCTCGTACATTGCGATCTGTGGTTTTACTGCCGGAATCAGATCATAAGTCTTGTCAACAATCTCCTTATTGAACTGCCATACTGCCTCTGCTGCTCCTTCCAGAGTCTCACCATACTCTGCATAAGCCTTATCAAGTACGTGCTGTGGGATGTAGTTCAGCATTGGATCGAGTCCAACTACGATTGGTGCACCTGTCTTTTTGATCTTCTCTACCAGTTTATTAATCATTCTTCATTCCTCCATATCCTGTTACTTTTCATCGGATCACCGATGAATGATAACCTTCGGTCTTTCCTTCAGGTTGACGCGTTACTTTTCTTTACGCACAATATGATGTAAGTGTCAAAAGTATAAATTGCGTTTGTGCTCGCACAAATAAGCAAT
>ENA-OOWV01000443-OOWV01000443.1-human-gut-metagenome-genome-assembly--contig:-NODE-443-length-32432-cov-9.790191_pt1 | contig 32432 bp, 26 predicted proteins | sample MGYA00241584_ERZ501337 | MGnify/ENA primary metagenome ERZ501337 (study PRJEB25962, sample SAMEA2042744) | human gut metagenome | biome: human gut; feature: human-associated habitat; material: faeces... | reverse complement strand
GCCTGGAACAACTACGCTCCGACCCCGACGACTATGTGTGGTGGTCCGACAACCAAAGACTCCACTCCACCCTCGGATACCGGAGTCCGAAGGAATTCACCGAACAGGGACTCGTCCTCTAAGAACCTGTCCAACACACCGTTGCCAGTCCACGGCTCCATCCGGTCGAGCAGCACGCGCGTCTCCTCCGGGAAGTCGGAGCGTATGGGACTCTCGCCCCACGAACGCGGCTTGCGTGCGATGATGGCGAGCAGCGACAGCGGGTCCATCGCGGTGTCGGGGCTGCGCCCCCACCTGCGCTCCAACGTGACGATCGGCTCGCCGTCCATGGAACGCAGCTCGACCCGCAGGGCCCGCACGCCGGCCATGAGACGCATGGAATGCCATTTCGGGCCCGTGAGGTAGCGGTTCGAGTCGATCGTGACCGTTCCGGTCCTGTCGGCCTTCACCCCGCGCCAGTCGCACGCGTCGAACATGGACGGCGGCAGCGGGAGCATGTGGTCGAGGTCCGTCTCGAACAGGTCCCGGATCGGCACGTCCTCGCGGTAGTGGACGCCGCGCGCGATCTCGTCGCAGCGTTCCAACCACGCGTCCGTGAGCCGGTCCCATCCCTCCGCGGACGGCGTCGGCACCATCAGGTTGCGGCGCAGGAAACCGACCGCGTTCTCCGTGCTTCCCTTCTCCCAGCCGGAATAGGGGTTGCAGAACCTCGTCTCGAAGCCGTAGTGCGCGCAGAACAGCGAGAACAGCCTCGTCTGGGTGACGGTCCCGTCGGCCCTGCGGTGGCCGACCCCGGTGGCGTTGTCGAACACTAGCACGCGGGGGACCATGCCGGCATGGGAGAACACCTTGTTCAGACCATGGCACACGCATTCCGCGGTCTCTCCCGGCAGCGCGGCCACGTATCTCATGTTCGAGTACGGGAACGAGACCACCAGGAAATGCACGGTCCGTTCCACGCCGGCGACCACGGCCAGGGCCTGGCCGAAATCGACCTGCGCGCTGCCCGGCGCCCATTCCAGCTCACTGAACCCCTCGGCCTCGCCGCGGTGGCGTTGGCGCCAGCGCTTGACCCATCGCTGCACCGACGAATAACTGCCCTCGAAGCCGCATTCCTCCACGAGCCGCTCGTGTACGCGCCGGGCGGTGTGCCGCTGTTTGCGTGGCATGCGCCGGTCGGCCTCGAGCCATTCGTCGGCCTTGCGCGCGTACTCGCCCGCGACCAGGGAACGGCTCGCAGTTCCCCCGGTCGGCGGAACGGGCGAATAATCGCGGGTCGCGTACTTGACCACGGTCGTCCGCGAAACGCCCAGTTCCCTAGCTATCTGCGTATGCGTCAGGCCTTTCGTCTCGAGCTGCCTGATACTCTGTTGAATACGCACCGGTGTCGTCATTCCTTTCCTCCCGAGGACCATGTGTTGGTTGTTAGCACTCGGGAATCTATCAGGAACCGTACGGCACCGGCGCTTTTCTTCCGCCGATGCCATTTCCGTCCGCCGTCCGTGTCCAATATGAACGCTTATGCCGTTCAGATTTGGTGGTGACGCCGTACACGTTTATTTGACCATAAACAGCTACAACCTGCCGGAGCCGGATGCGCTGATCGGCGCGACGCGCGGCTGGCTGCCGGAGACCATCGACCGGTGGAACGCGGCGCGTCCCGGCCGCGGGGTCGGTGGCGGCAGACCGCGCAAACATCCCGAGGAGTAAGCGAAAGCCCCCGGTCGCTCGTCTGCGAGCGCCGGGGCGATTCTGTTGGCTGGGTGGAGGTTATCTGATGCCGTTGGCTTCGTGCCGTTGGAAGGCTTTTTGCATGTCTTTGTCAGTAAAGGGTTCGCCGATTGTCATGGATGCCTTTTGCATGAATAGCGTGTATTTCATCCAGTGGATGCTTCTGCCCAGCTTTGCGATCATCATGACAAGTGCATATATGGAGATGGCTGTGGATAGTCCCGGGCGCGACGGCCAGAGGCAGAGGGATGCCAGCGGGAGCACCGCCGTGATGGCTGTCCATGCGATGATGCTGACCCAGTTTCTGGATAGTTCGTCGTGATATCGGTCACGCGCGATTTGCATGTAGCGTGATTCCGATTGGTAGGACATGGAACAGATGAATGTCACTGCCGCCATGACGAGACCAGAGAGGGTGGATAGCGCCACGAAGAGGTTCTGCGAGACGTTGTCGTCCGGTACCGGTCTCCCGGAGATTGCCCAGATGATGATTGGGATGGCGGGGGCGAGCATGTCGACGCTCGGATGTGCGGCTAATGCGTCGCCGAGCGTCGATTTTCTGCTCATGTCATGCTCCTCGCGATATTTCGTATAGGTAAGTTTGCTTTTCGGTGCAGACTTTTACGAGGTGGTCTATGAGGTTGGTGAATTGTCTTGGCTCGTTTTCGCCGATGATGATGTCCTCCTGTTCCACGACGGGATGACTGACGAGGTTGAGTTCGAGGAGTTTGCCTGCGAGGTCGGTGCCGCTGACCTGCATTTGCTTGTTCTGTTTTACGGCGAATGCGACCAGGTCGCTCACCGTGCCTTTGAGTTTGCGTCCCGCACTGGGGAAGAAGCCGTCTTTCGGTATGGAGACTTTGATTTCCACGTCGAGGTCGGTTCCGATCGCATCGGCCATTTCGCGATAGAATTCGCCTGTCTTGCCGCCCTCCTGCGCCGTCGAGTCCAGGTATCGTCTTGTTGTGAATCCGGCGGTGAATGACGACAGTTCTTTGAGCTCCCTTTCGAAACGTTCGATGCTGTCCACCGTTACCACGGGCTGTACGTCCCATTCGAATTCCCCTCCGGGAGACCAATAATGGTCAAGCGCTTTTTTCAGCGGTTCGGAGCTTTTGCCGGCGGAGCCGCTGATTCTTCCGATGAGCGCGTATTCGGGAAAGAACGCGAATGCCGACGATTTGGCCAGATCGCCCCTTTCCCCCGCCAGGTAATTATCCATGTAATCCGTTACACGTTCGTTCTCGCGGTCGATGTATTGCATGAAGGTTGGGTCGAATTGTTCGGATACGCTGAGAATGGGATATTCTTTCCCCAGGATGGCGTCATATCTGATGCCATCAATGGCTTTCTCCTGCCATTTCATGGAATCCAGATCGGCGAGTCGGCTTTCCCAGTCCACATCCTCCACAGGCCTGTATGATACGGCCTCGCGGGATCTTAAGCGGAGCCAGTAGAAAGCGACTGTGCGCTGTATCGTTTTGGGCATCATGCCTCCCAACCTCGTTGTTCTCTCGGCCGTCTCTTTGCGGCTCTATAGAGATTCTACAGGCGGATCCGTGGTTCCGTGTTTTTCTCTATCTCAAACTTGACGTTATGCGCATTATGCGTATAATAGAGGGTATGAGGTTCAAGGAGATCGAGAAGCGCCTGCTGGCCGACGGCTGGGTGCTCAAGTCGCAGCGCGGTAGCCACCGCCAATACGTGCATCCCGTGAAGCCTGGCAAGGTCACGCTGCCGAACCATACGGGCGATCTGGACCCACGAACCGTGAAGAGCATATGGAAACAGGCCGGAATCAACGAACGGAGGACGAAATGAAGCTGGTCTACCCGATCATCCTCTACCCGATGGAGGAGCATGAGGGCGGCTACACCGTCGAGGTGCCCGACCTGCCCGGCTGCGTCACCGAGGGGCATGATCTCGCCGACGCGCTGGATATGGCGCGTGACGCGGCGAGTGGCTGGATCCTCGACGAGATGGAGGACGGGCGCGCCGTGCCGCATGCCAGCAACATCGCCGACGTGAAGCCCGACGAACCGGACGGCATCGTCAGCCTCATCTCGCTGGATATGGACGCCTATGCCGAGAAGTACGGCAGCAAGGCGGTGCGCAAGAACGTGACCATCCCCGCATGGCTCGACACATTCGGCGAGCGCAACAACATCAACTATTCGCAGGTGCTGCGCGAAGGGCTCGAAAGCCGCTACCGCGCCCTGCAGGATGCCTGACTGCCATACGCCGAAAGCCCCGGCGCTCACACTTGCGAGCGCCGGGGCTTTCGTTTGTTCGCCTTATGCGGTCTCCTCGATGATTTCGGCTTCGATGATGTCGGTGTCGTCGTGGAGGTCGGGGATGGCCTGGTCGAGCAGGGCGGCGAGTGATGCCGTGTCCCTGTGGGTGTAGTGGTTGGTCATCGTGATGCTGGTGTGGCCCATGATGGCGGTGCGTGCGTCGTCGGGCATGTTGGCGCGGGCTGTCATGCTGGCGGTCCAGTGGCGTGCGCTGTGGATGGTGACCGGCGGGAGGCTGGCGGCTTTCAAGGCCTTGTTCCAGTTGTAGCGTTCGGTGCTGCTGCGCACGGGGTTGCCTCGTGAGTTGGTGAATATGAGGTCGCGTGGGCCTATGCCGAGTCGTTTGATGCGCGCCCACAATCGCTGCCACAGGCTCGTGGATATGGGTACGAACCGGTGGGCGGCGTGGGTTTTGGGTGTGGTGAGCCACAGGATGCCGTACAGGTGCTCGGCTTTGAGCCAGGCGGGTATCACGGCGTCCTCCGGTTTGCCGTATTGCTGGATCTGCTGCTGCACGTTGATGCCGGGCACGCCGTCGCGTTGCTCCAGCTCGTAGGGCATGAGCGCGTATCGTTCGCCTTCCCTCATGCCGGCGGCGAACGCGAGTTCGAACAGCAGCATCCAGGATTCGTCCACGTCCACGGTCAGGGCCGGGCCGCGGCGTTTCGCGCCGCGGTTGGGCACGGCCTCGATCAACTGTTTCGGCTGGTCGGGTGAGAGGATCCTGGTCTCGGTGGGCTCCACCCTTGGCGGCTTGACCCTGCGGCATGGATCCACGGGGATGAGCTCCTCGAGCTCCGCCTGGTCAAGCATCATCTTCAGGCTCACGAAGTGGTCCTTGAGCGTGGAGGGAGCGAGCCGCTTGGAGAGCACGCGCATGCACTTGCGGATATGGTCAGGTGTCAGGTCCGTGAGGCGGATACAGCCGATGACCTCCATGCACGCGTGGATCCTGCCGGCGCGTGTGCGGTATGTGGTGGGTTTGACGTTGAGCCGGTATTCCTCCAGCCAGCGCTCCGCGTAGTCCTTCAGGTACGGGCTCTTGGCTCCGGGCAACAGGCCGGTGCGCTCCGTCTCGGCGACCTTCGCGCCGAACCGTTCGCGGGCATCGGCCTTGGTGCGGCCGCTCGCCGCTATGAACCGTCGTTTGCCGGTGGCGGGATCCCGGCCGATTTCGCGGCGGAACTCCCATCGTCCATCCGCGCGGTGGATGATGCCGCCCGCGCCCTTCGTGCGCCGCGAACGTCCGCCCGTCTTCCGTGTGGTCTTCGCCGTCATGGTGTTCTCCTTGTGTCCGAGAGCACTCAATGAGCGTCCACGCACATGGCGAGAACCGTTACGGCGAGCGCACTTCGGGGTTTTCCGGAATTACACTCTATTTACACTCTATCGCCGCGTAAAACGGCGGAATACGTGCGTAAAACGGCGGTTTTCCGCGAATCGAAAAACGGCGCGATTCCAACGTTCCGACACCCCGGAACCCTTGGAATCACGCCGTTTTCTAGGGTCTGAAGACCCTACTTGGAAACGTTGAACTTGAATTCGACGATGTCGCCGTCCTGCATGACGTAGTCGCGGCCTTCCTGACGGAGCTTGCCTTCCTCCTTGATCTTCGTCATGGAGCCTTCGGCGGCAACGAAATCGTCATAGGAGACGATATCGGCCTTGATGAAGCCCTTTTCGAAGTCGGTGTGGATCACGCCGGCGGCCTGCGGGGCGGTGTAGCCCTTGTGGATCTGCCATGCGCGCACTTCCTTCTCACCTGCGGTGAGGAAGGTGGACAGGCCGAGCGTGTCGTAGCCGACGCGTGCCAGCTGGTCGAGGCCGGATTCCTCAAGGCCGGCGTCGGCGAGCATTTCGCGGGCGTCCGCCTCATCGAGTTCGGTCAGGTCGGCTTCGAATTGCGCGTTGAGGAAGATGGCCGGAGCCGGAGCCACGGAGGCGGCGAGCTTGGTCTTGAGATCCTGGTTCTGCAGTTCGGCATCGTCCACGTTGAACACGTAGATGAACGGCTTGGCGCTCATCAAGTGCAGATCGTAGACGGAATCCTTGTCGAAACGGCCTTCGCGAGCCGCCTTATCAATGGTTTCGCCGGCTTCGAGAATGGTCTTCGCCTGTTTGACGGCCTCCATGTAGGCCGTTTCGATCTTCTTGCCGCGCAAATCCTTCTCCAGCTTCGGCAGCGCGTTCTCGATGGTCTGCAGATCGGCGAGGATCAGCTCGGTGTTGATGGTTTCAATGTCGTCGGACGGATCGACCTTGCCGTTGACGTGCACGATATCATCGTCTTCGAAGGCGCGCACGACCTCGCAGATCGCGTCGGCTTCGCGAATGTTGGCGAGGAACTTGTTGCCCAGGCCTTCGCCTTCCGAAGCGCCCTTGACGATGCCTGCGATGTCGACGAAGGTGACGGTGGCCGGCACGATCTTCTCCGTGTGCACGAGCTTGGCAAGCACCGGCAGACGGTTGTCCGGCAGCGGCACGATGCCGGTGTTCGGTTCGATGGTGGCGAACGGATAGTTTTCCGCCAGCACGTTGTTACGGGTCAATGCGTTGAACATGGTGGACTTGCCGACGTTCGGCAGTCCGACGATTCCGATAGTAAGAGACATGGTTCCTTAGCTTAGTATTAGGCTTCGATGGCGTCGACCGCTTTGATGACCGCACCGCGGAACGCGCTTTCCTCCAACGATGCGACGCCCTTGATGGTGGTGCCTCCTGGAGAGCAGACAGCGTCTTTCATGGCACCCGGATGCATTTCGTCGACCAAATAGAGCGCACCCACGCCTTCCACCATTTTGGCGGCCAGACGATACGCGGCGGCACGCTGCAAACCATATTTCACACCGGCATCGCCCAACGCTTCGATGTACATGTCGGTGAAGGCCGGAGCACAGCCGGCAATACACATGGCGATGCCCATGTGTGCGGTGTCCACGCGTTCGATCAGGCTGATTGACGAAAACAGGTTTTCGAAGGTTTCCGTCTGTTCCTGCGTGAGCGTGTTGTCGACTTCCGTGACCAGCACGCCTTTGCCGACAGCCATCGGCGTGTTCGGAATGGTGCATTGAATGTGCGTCTGTTCGAAAGACGTTCCGAACAGGTCACGGAATTTGTTCAGATCCCAGCCTGCCGCAATGGACACGACGATGGTGTTTGGCTGCGCCAGCTTGTCAACGATCGGTGAGATCACCGCTTCAATCTGATATGGTTTGATGGCGATGACGACCACGTCGGCGGCTTCGGCCACTTGTGCGGCGGTATGCACCGCTTTCGCACCAAGTTTGGCGGCGCTGCGTTCCAGCTTGTCATAGTGTGCCGCGCAAGCCACAATGTCGCTGCCGTTGATCGTGCCGGCATTGACCAGGCCTTCGGCGATCGCCTGTGCCATATTGCCGTATCCGATGAATCCGATGGTTGGATTGGCCATGTTTCTTTCCTTTGCTATCGATGCTCGTCGTTGCTGAACGATCGTCAGAACAACTCCGCCAAATCTCCGCGGTTCAATGCTTCATTGAACAGGTGCCTGAACACTGTTGCACCATGCACGCCGTCATGCTCGAATTCGTTGGTGGTCCAATAATGTGAACGACCGACGCGGGACAGCGTGTCGAGCTGCAATCCAGAATCTACGTACATGTCATCGAAATAGACGGCAGCCTGCAGCGGAACCTCATTGCGCGCCAACTGGTCGGCATCGTAGATCGTGCCGAAATGCGTGTCTTCCATAAGCACGTCCATGGCCGGTTTGAACGGACGCAACGCACGTTCCTGCTCGAACATCCACGGGAACATGGCCTCGCCGGTGAAATTAAGCGGACGGATGTCACCCGCGAATTCCGGATGCTCGCCGCGCACGCGCTGGGCGGCCCAGCAAATCGGCGTTTCCAGCTCGCCGTTGGCGTAGATGAACTCCTGCAACGGCCAGTACAGCGGGCGAGACGAGGTCGCATCCATCACGGAAGACAGGAATTCGTCAGACAGTTCCGCCGAGGTCGAGGCCGAACCGTCGCCGTCGAGGAATGCCTGGTCAAGAATCCAATGCACGCGTTCGAAACTTGGCTTCATGCCGAAATCGGATCCCAAGCATTGGAAGCGTTCCACCGTGAGCGGATCGCCGTTCGGCAATGCGACCTTGCGCGACTGCAGAATGTCGGCGACGGCCGCGGCACGTTCGACATCGATCGGGTAACGCTCGTAGAACTGCTTCGTCTTTGCCGCCATGCGCGGGAACGTATGACGGTACACGTCGGTCGCATCGGCGGGAACATGAGGAATGCCGCCCGTGGTGAAACTGGCGATAACCCCTTGCGGGAACAGCGAAAGATACGTCAGCGTCAGGAATCCGCCATAGCTTTGACCAAGCGTGGCCCAACGTGCGCCCCCGAATTCGGTACGACGCAGATGCTCGAAATCACGAACGATCGAATCGGCGAGGAAGCGCTTCAAAAACGCGGCACCGGCCTTGCCGCCGCCATCCATGCCCTCAATCACATGCGTATCGACACGAGACGAACGCCCAGTACCACGTTGATCCGGCAACACCACACGGAAATGCTTGATGGCCTCCTCAATCCAACCATCGGAACTTGGACCGAGCGGACGGGGGCCGGAACCACCGGGACCACCCTGCAGGAACACGAGCAGCGGAAGATCATCATGCACATGTTCGGGAGCGGTGACCACACGGTAGAACAGGCTGATTGATTCGCCATCGAACCCATGACCGGGCTCGTGGCCCGTCCAATCCAACGGCACCTTGATGGAACGATCCTCAATATGCAATCCGGGCACGTAGTATTCGCTCAGCAACGTCATGCATTCACCTTCCCTTTGGCGTCATCGGCATGTTCAATGCGGGTAGTGACTTCTTGATGGCTTCCATCCCACCCACATGCGGAGACAACCTTACCTCACAAAAGCGGCTTTATCCTGCCGCTATTTCATTCCCGCGCATGATGGCGTCACAGCATATCTGGCGCTAGGGTGGAACGTATGTCGAATCTCAAGCAGCGTCTCTTGTCGTGGATGCATGGTCATGTCTTCGCAGGCGATCTCATCATCACGCTTGTCATAGGTGTTCTGCTGTTCGGCGTGACCGGCGGCATCACCTATAATCCGGGATTGCTGTTTGACCTTAAGCCTTCCACGCAGATGGCATGGGAAGCGGCAATGCTTATCCCGCTGCTGATCCGTCGATGGCGGCCGCAGACCGGAGCGTTGCTCTGCGTGGCATTGACCTTGGCGCATCTCATATTCGGCCCTTGCCTGTTGGGCGCCGATATTCTGGCATTGTTCATGCTGTATTCGGTGATCGTCTACGGCAATCCCAAAAACACGAAAGCCTTCATTATTCTGGCGTTGTCCATCGGTCTTCTGGCTTCGGCGCTGGCGGCATGGACCATGTCCAATGGACCGCTGCTCACCGGAGGCAAAGTGCATACATGGAGCAGCTGGAATGGCTCAAATCCGAATGGCGTTATGGCCACGGAAGACACTCTCGGCTCCATCTACGCAGGAACATCCATGTCGCAAGTCGCCGACATGATGGCGCAATACATGCTGGTGCTGACGCCGATTTTCGAAGTATGCATTATTTCCACCGTCATTGTAGCGTTCTGGCAGCGCGCCCGTCTGGCAACCGTTCGCATGATGCGGGAACGCAATGAGGCAATCGCCGCGCGAGACCAGGATGAACGCGATATCGCCGCGTTGGCGGAACGCGCACGCATCGCACGTGACATGCACGATGTGGTGGCGCACACCCTGTCAATCATCATCGTGCAGTCTGACGGCGGTCGCTATGCAGGCGCGCATGATCCCGCGGTTGCCAGAAACACCATGGAGACGATTCGACACGAATCGGAACGCGCACTGCATGACATGCAACGTCTTCTGGGAGTATTCGGGGGTTCACCGCACGCCGATTATAACGATATCGGCAATCTTGTGGAACAAGCGCAAAACGTCTCCCCCGACATTCGAATCCGACGGAATATCACCGGCACCGCCAGCCCAGAACAACTCAGCGAACAAGCCTCGATAGCTTCCTACCATGTAGTGCAGGAGGCGCTGACGAATATCCGCAAGTATGCGGGGCCGCACGTCGATGCGCATATTAAAGAGTCATGGAACAACGGTTTGCTCACTTTGACCATCACCGACAATGGTCGTGGCGCGGCGGCCAATATCGACGGGCATGCGCCAGGTTACGGCCTGCTGGGCATGAAGGAACGCATCGAATCGGCCGGAGGCTCGTTGCAGGCTGGCCCTCAACTCGGCGGAGGCTTCGAAGTCATGGCCACCCTGCCTTACGGCGGTAAAGAACAGGTGACAGACGAAACCGGCGAACAGTATGCCTCGGAACAGTCCGAATCGTGCAACACAACTGCCATATCCAGCAAAGCGGGATTATCCGACGAAGCAATCGCGTCTCACACAGCCGTCAACATATCGGCGCGAATCCCAGATCAACCATCGGAGCGGACGCAGGAAACCAACCAACCGACCGGTCGCGATCATCGTTCGAATGCCCTGCAACATTTGCGCATCACCGCACCCAATCTGCATGATTTGCTCACATCGTTGAAACTGAAATCCGTAGAATTTGCAAATACATCCAATTCGCGAGGGCCGAATTGGGTGGAACGTGTTTCCGCATGGACGCAGCACCATTATGTGCTCATGGATTCCGTTGGTGCCGTGGTATTGGTCATGCTGCTGAATCGCATGTCGATTACGTTCCTTTTTGATAGTTCACCTCTTGCGCAGCTCTCTCATGCGATCGCTACCTGCTGCATATTGGCGCTGTCTCTTCGACGTAGGTTCCCCGAGACTTGCGCGCTTATTGTGTTCGTATTGTCAGTTGTGCAATTGTTGTTTTTGGGATCGATTGAGGTTGGACATATCGTAGCGTCGCTGTGTGCTCTGTATTCAGCCGTATTGTATGGACGCGAACACGCATGGCGTTGGACCGGTCCTGCCGCTGTCACCTGTTCGGTGCTGATGGGCTTGAAAATCGCGGCCGATCAACACGGATACATTACCTTGTTCGGCGCCATCACCGCTTCCGTGGGCTTGACAAAACCGGTTTCAGCCGCGTCAAGCAGTACTGCGGCGTTTTTTACCGGCGTTATGTATACGGTTGCGGTGTTGATACTGTGCGCCGGCATTATGGCATGGGCGCGTTGGACTCGCTCCAGTGATTCAAACGCACTGGTGTTGCAGGCGCGAGAGGAAGCGCTGGTGGCCGAGCAGGAGAAGCAGCGTATTCTCGCGGCGAATATGGAACGCGACCGTATCAGTGCCAGCATTCAGGCTGAAGTCACCGCCACGCTGAACAGCGTGATTAGTCAAGCCGTCGATGGTATCCGCATGTTGGACGCTGCCGAAGCACAAGGCAAAGAGCCTACTGCCGACGAGATTTCCGCAGCGTTCAAAGCCATCGGAGAACAGGGGCGCGCCGCGCTTAAGCGCATGCGCGAACTGCTCGGAGTGCTTCGTGAGACTGGTTTCAGCGATGACGCTCATGCCGGTAGCGCGAGCGAACTGCAGTTGAGGCCCGCAGCACCGCTGGAGGAGCAGCTGCAGCGCGCGTCCCGATAGCCGGTTCAAGTTTTTCAGGGAGATTTAAGGGATTGTTTCGCGCTGTGAGCGGAACGATGCCGATAAGGTGGAGAGTATGAGTGAAGAACAGAAGATTCGTGTGGTCATCGCCGATGATCAGGAATTGGTACGTGCCGGTTTCGCGATGGTGATCGGCTCGCAACCGGATATGGCGGTTGTCGGCCAGGCGCGCGATGGCGCGGAAGCGGTGGCTTTGGCGGAGACGCTGCATCCCGACGTGGTGCTGATGGACGTGCGTATGCCCGGTATGGACGGCATTGAGGCGGCACGTCGGATCAGCGCGTTGCAGCATCGTTTCGCACCCGATGGCAGCGCGCTTGACGATGCGCATACCCGTGTGATCATTCTGACGACGTTCGATTTGGACGAATACGTGATGGCCGCGATCAACGCCGGCGCGTCCGGCTTCCTGCTGAAGGACACGGAACCGGAGACGCTGCTCAATTCGATTCGCACCGTGTACCAAGGCAACGCGATCATCGCGCCATCCGCCACGAAACGGCTTATAGAGAAGATGATGGATGGCGATTTCGCAGGAACGGCCGCCGCAGCGCCCGTTTCCGCAACGTCCGCTTCCGCTTCGACGGCAACTATGTACACCGATCCGGAATTGGACGAACTGACCGACCGCGAGCGCGAGGTGCTCATCGAAATCGCGCATGGCCTGTCGAATCAGGAGATCGCGGACAAGCTGTTCATCAGCCTGCCTACCGTGAAAACGCATGTCGCGCATATCCTGTCGAAAATCAATGCGCGCGACCGCGTGCAAGCCGTCGTGTTCGCCTACGAAAACCATCTCGTATAAAATCTTCATAAAACGTATTCGGCAACAAAAATGCTCCTTCTTTCGAAGGAGCATTCCGTTTATCGCCTAAGCTTCAGCGAGCGCCTCGACAGGCCGAACCGTAAAGCGGGAAGCCTGGTAGGCTTCCCGTAGGTGAAGTGAGCGGCTTGCCGCGAAGGCCGCCAGTTGAGGTGCTAAGCTTCTGCGAGCGCCTCAACTGGCGGCACCCTGACCGCCCGACGGGCAGGTGCGATGCTGGCCAGCAACGCTGCCACAGCCGCCACGGCAAGCACAATGCCGTTGATTCCCCATTCGAATGGGAATGCCACGGTGCCGTACAGACTGAACACCACGTATGCGCCCAGCCAACCGAACAATGTGCCAAGCAGTATGCCGGCAAGGCCTGAGACTACGGAGATGAGCAGCGCTTCGATGGCGAGCGATGCCCTGAGCTGGCCGCGGGTCATGCCGATGGCGCGCAGGGTGGCCGATTCGCGGGTGCGTTCGATCACCGACAGGGACAGCGTGTTGGCCACGCCGACAAGTGCGATGAGCACGGCCACGGCGATCAATCCCACCAGAAGCATCATCATGGAGTCGATCATCTTCGCCCATACGATGCGTTCGGCGATCGGTCCGGTCACTGTCGCATCAGTGCTCTTCTCCAATGCGGCCTGCATGTCGTTGTAGATGCCGTCAACGGAAACTCCCGACTTGTCAGTATCCGCCTTGACCAGCAGCACATGGGTGGCGGCATCGAGGTCACCATTGGTGAAATGGCTTTCATCCACGAATCCGACAGCTCCATACTGTGCGGATACGCGACGGTAGTCGGCTTGGTTTGCTTGCAATGTCAGCGAACGCGTAGCGTCGCCGTCCTGGTTCCATTCGGTAGAGAAATCAGCCGTACCATTGGCGAACTGCAGTTCCTTGCCGGTTTGCGCATTGTATGTTGGCATGAGCACGCCATCACTGTCGATGGAGGCGTTACCCAAGTTGGCACGCATGACCTGCTTGACCTGATCGATATTCTTCACACCGACCAGCAATGCGGACGTAGGCTGGGTTCCATCCGCTTTCTCCAAGGTCACGGAAACCGCCGGCGCATACAACGTGTCGGACACGCCGTTGATGTCGGCTACATCCTTGACCATTTGCTGGCTGATGTCATCGCCCATGGCCACGATGTCGACGCTATAACGGGTGGCGAGCGCACCATTCATAGTCTCTTTGGCGCTGGCGGCACCGGTTGCGATGGTGGAAACCAGGGTGACGCCGATGAGCAGAGCGGCACCGGTTGCTGCGATGCGTCGCGGATTCTTCTGAATGTTGGCGTGAGCAACCGTTGCGGAAGGGCCTGTCAGCGAGGCCAACGCTCCAACGCCCTTCATGAGGGCCGGCATCCAAAACACCGCGGTGACCACCATTCCGAGGAACACCAGTGCGGCGCCGGCGATGGCTACGAGCAGAATCATCGTGAATTGATCGCTGCTCGCATCCTCGCCGCCATTGGTGGCCTGTACCCGCCAGATGGAAAATACCACCATGGCGATACCGACCACCACCATCAGAATACCGATTATGGCTCGCGTGAGGCTGGAACGACGGTTGTCGGTCAGTTCAATCGGGCGCAATGCCTCCAATGGCGTCACCGCAGTAGCGGAACGTGCGGATCCCAGGGATGCGAGCACCGTCACCACAATACCGAAGAGAATAGGTATGACGGCGGCCTGCCAAGAGAAATTGAATCGCATACCCTCTTGCATGATGTCGCTGACGCACATGCCCCACATGAGCAGACTTCCCAGCATCACGCCAAGCACGGATGCGACGAAGCCAAGCACTGCCGCTTCGAACAGCACGGAACCATACAGCTGGCCTTTTTTCGCGCCGATGGTGCGCAGCAAGGCGAGTGTGCGGCGGCGTTGCGCCACGAGTACTTGGAACGTGTTGGCGATCACCAGTGCCGCCACGAACATGGCAAGCACGCCGAAGCACATGAGGAATGTGGTGACGATGCTGGTTTGGTTGCCGGTTAAGGATTTGATGCTTTCGTCACTGACCTGCTGTCGCGACATCAGATCGAAATGCTTTGGCAGCAACGCTTTCACACTGTTGATGGTTTTTGCGGATACGCTATTTCCATCCAAGGCAAGGTCGAGGTATACCGTTGTTGTTCCGGTGGTGTCGAAATCGTCCGTTCCCTGCATTGCGGCAAGCAGATTGTCGGATCCTACGATCGCACCACCATAGTACGAGTAGGCGCCGTTCGGATCGGAGGTGAGTCCGACCACGCGCACGTTGTCCGCTTTGGCTTTGCCATCGGTGCCTACCGCATATTGGGAGGTCAGTCTTACAGTGTCGCCAATGCCGACGTTCAGCTGTTTCGCCATGTCTTCCGGCAGTGCGACTTCGTTGGAGTCCTTCGGCTGGTCCCCTTCCGTAATATTCACGGGAAGCATGTTCTTCTGTGCCGCGGTAGAGATGATCTCGCCGCTGATGGCGCTGTCCCCCCTGGAAACGCTGACGCCGGTTTCCACCGAGGCGCGGACACCGTCAACCCCTTCGATGCCGGCGATCTGGTCGAGATGGAAGTCGCCGACAGTGCTGGAGTACGCTTCGTTGAGTTCCTCATCGCTCAGGTCGGAGCTGTTGACGGTCACCGCATAGTTGGCGTTTCCGAACATGGCGGTCATCTGCCGTGTCAGGGAGTCGTTCATGGCATTGCCGAACAGGAAGGTGCTGGCGATGAACGCCGTGCCGATCATGATGGCGATGCCTGCGGGTATGAGCATGCGCTTGGTTTTTCGCATGAGTTTCAAAGTGATGGACCACATGGTTAATTCTGTTTCCTTCTTCGAATGCTTCTACAGTGCGTTTAGCGGGAATGTCTCGCGGAAGCCACATTCATTGTGGCGGCTTCGCGTTCCTTCATCAGCAGTTCACTCATCTGGTCTGCTGTCGGCTTGTTCACGTCCGCCACGATCTGGCCGTCGGCGAACACGAGCGCACGGTCGGCGTAAGACGCGGCGACCGCATCATGCGTGACCATGATGATGGTTTGGCCAAGTTCGTTGACGGAACGTTTCAGGAAGCTCAACACTTCGGCGCTTGATACAGAGTCAAGATTGCCGGTGGGCTCGTCTGCGAACACCAGTTTCGGTTTGGTGATCAATGCTCGCGCGATGGCCACACGCTGCTGTTGGCCTCCCGATAGTTCGTTCGGACGATGGTTAAGACGTTCCTTAAGGCCAAGCGTTTCCACCAGCAGACGCAACCACTGTCGGTCTGGTTTCGCCCCAGCCAAGGTCAAGGGCATGAGAATGTTCTGTTCGGCAGTAAACATCGGCAGCAGATTGAAGCTTTGGAAGATGAAACCGATCTGATGGCGGCGCAGCAGGGTGAGCTGGTCGTCGTTCATGCGGGTCAGATCCTTGCCGTCGAACATGACGTGTCCGCTAGTGGCCGAATCAAGTCCGGCCAGCGTGTGCATCAACGTGGATTTGCCAGAGCCGGAGGGGCCCATGATGACGGTGAATTTTCCTTGTTCGAAGGCGATATTGACGTCACGTAACGCATGCACCGCGTTGCTTCCGGAACCGTAGTCCTTGACAAGATCGATGGCTTCAATGGCAGTGTTATTGGCTTTGATGGCGTCCCTGATGTCCATGGAAGTTCCTTTCTTTGTGAAGTTACTTCCAACATACGGAACATTCGACGTCAACGGCATCATGCGTTGGTCTGAAATCCTGCTGAACCGCGACTCATCCTTGAGTATGAGATCAACGCGGGAACAGCGAAAACTGGATGATCAGAAACCATGTTCCAAGCATCGGGCAATCGTCAATCGCCTAGCAATACGCCTTCGTGCGGCGGCTCAAGCCAATACGACTCCTTCTCCACACTGACGGTGGACGCCCACCAGGTCTGTTCCACGCCTGGCAATGGGCGAATGGATTCGTCCACCACGCGCCATAGGTCCTCATCGTTGTCGGCGATGATTTCAATCAGGTAATCGGCACCGTTCAATCCGACACCACTCATCGCGTACGTCACTTCGTCGATGGCCAGAAGCTGTTCGGAGTCAAGCCGATATGGAGGTTTCACTCCAAGTCCGAGGAATGCCTGTCGGAATCCTCCCAAACGCATGGGGCTTACCGTGGCCATAATGCGCATCACGCCGGAATCTTCGAGTTTTTTGATGCGGCCGCGAATCGCCGTATGGGTCACGCCGAGACGCTCCCCCAACGACGCGTAGCTGGCCCTGCCGTCCTTCTGCAGTTCGTTGAATGTGTGCACGAACCGTGGATCCAGACGATGCGAGGGAATATCGGTGCCGACACTCGCCTCGCGTTTGGTCAGGAAGCCGGTTTCGCCATGCGCGGCGAGCAGACGGTTCACCACGCTGACATTGTGGTCATCAAGCACCAGCCGTCCGCATGAGAACACCTGCAGACGGGACAATCCCGGCAACGCGCGCAGACCATGTTTGAGGAAATGATCCATGCCTTCAGCCGAATACACCACAGCCTCAGCGATGATGTCGGCATCCCCCAGAGCGCAGACCACGTAGGTGACCTGTGGCATGGATTGGAGCATGGCAAGAGCCTCATCCCTGCTCCCGTCGAGACGAAGTCCCACCAGCACCTGGCTGTAATTGCCCAGACTCAATGGATTGCACACCGGGACGATGCTCATGATGCCGGATTCAGTAAGCCTGCGGTAGCTTTCCGTAGCCGCGTAGACGGAAATGCCGATTTTGTCGGCAAGCGCCTGCATGGTCATACGGCCGTCGCATTGCAGGGCCGAGACCACTTTCAGGTCGCGTGCTGTGATGGTGATGCGTTGTTCGTTCTGGAACATTGGCCTGCCTCAGAACTGCCACAGCATCAGCCAGATGCTGCCTGCCGTCGCGGCGACGGTGACCGCAAGGATGATCCAATCGGAGAGTCTCATCTTCAGCTGTATGCGGTAGGTGCGTCTCACGCCTTGGAGGTTGAGCCCGCGCGATTCCATAGCCCAGCCGACGCTTTGGCTCATTTTGTAGGCGCGGATCAGCACCGCGATGATGATGGGCAGATACGATTTGAACCGGTCCACCAAGTGTACGAATACGTTGCGTTTCTTGCCGGTGGCGTCTTTCTTGCCGTTCAAGTCGAGTCCGCGGGCCCGTTGCGCGGCCGATACGGATTGGAAGATGGAGAAGAACACCGGAATGTAGCGCAGCGCGGTGGCGAGCGTGAGTCCGGCCTTGTACGGCATGCCCAGGGAGGTGAGCCCTCGGATCAGCTTGGTCTGGCTGGTGGTGAACAACGTGAGGAAGCACGCGAATCCGAGCGCCGGAATGCGCAATCCCATCACCGCGGCCATGACGAGGTTCTCTCGCGTGAGTTTCAGCCATCCCCACTGCCACAGCACGTGCGTGCCGGATGGGTCGAAAATCGGCCAGAGCACCACGATGAACACGATGATCACGGCGAGGATCTTCCACACCCAGCCGATGCGTTTCAGCGGCACGCCGTCGGTGATGAGCATGAGATGTTCGATGATCAGAACGTCAAGTATGAACGCCCAGTTGCGCCATACCAGGCACAACATCAACATGACCACGGTGATGAGGAATTTCACACGGGGGTCGGCGCGATGCAGCCAGCCGTCGCCCGGTACATACAAATCGGCGTCCATCAGTGTCGTCCTTCCTCATGCTTGGTGACTTTCAGCAGCACATGCGTCGACGAAACGGGCCCATTGGATTTACGCGGTTTGCGGATGGTCCGAGATTGCTTCTGCGCCGCTTCGGACCTGTCGATCGGCCCATACTGCACGACTTTTCCGTCCTCCAATTCCAGCACGTGCGTGCAGTACCGGTATACCGCGCGCATGTCGTGGCTGATCATGACGATGGTGACGCCGCGCTGGTTGAGTTTCTCGATGGTGCCGAGGAAGCGTGCTGCGAGACGGTGGTCGAGACCGGCCGTAGGCTCGTCGAGCACGAGGATCGGCGTGCGCATTGCAAGCACGGATGACAGCGCCACCGCACGGCGTTCGCCGTAGCCGAGCGTGGCCGGCGAGACGTCTTCATAACGGTGCAGGTCGAACAGCGTCAGCATCTCGTCGACGCGTTTGAACACGGTGGCTCCGTCCAGTCCAAGCGCGGTAGGACCGAATGCGATTTCCTCCTTGGTGGTGGAGCAGAAGATCTGATGGTCGGGATTCTGGAAGACGAATCCGACGTGGGCCGCCATTTCGCCGACGCTGTGTTTGGAGGCGTCGAGCCCATCCACCGTCACCGTGCCCTGCGTGGGTCGGATCAGTCCGTTCAGATGTTTGGCGAGTGTGGTCTTACCGGAGCCGTTACGTCCGATGAGTCCGATGAATGAGCCACGTTCGATGTCGAACGTCACGTCGTCCAGAGCTTTCGATGCGTTGCCGCCGCGCTCATATTGGTAGGAGACATGGTCCAGACTGATGACCACGTCCTTGGACCGTTCCGGCTGATTCTTTTTGTCCTTCTTATGCTTTTTGCCCTGCTGTACGGCCTTGACCTGCGGCAGCGGATCGTCCGCGACCTGCACGCCGGAGGATTCCAGCAGTCCTTTTTCACGGACGAACAGGCTAGCGTCGCCGTTGCGCACCAATTCCCCATTGACCATGAACAACACTTGGTCGGCCCAATAGGCGATATGCTCCGTGTCCTGTTCCGCCATGATCACCGTCATGGAACGGGTCTGCCGGATGCGTTCAAGCACATCGAAGACTTCCTGCTTGCCTTCCGGATCGAGCGCCGCAGTCGGTTCGTCAAGGATGAGCACGTCGGGTTCCGCCGCCAATGCCGCCGCGATGGCCACACGCTGCATCTGCCCACCCGACAGGCTGGTCGGCACGCGCTTGCGGTAGCCGGTCATGCCGACCAGATCGAGCATGACGTCGATCTGCTTGTCGATGATGTCCGGTGCGATGCCGCGGTTTTCCAAAGGAAAGGCGATCTCATCCTCAACGCTCGCACAGAACAGCTGCGCTTCGGGATCCTGCTGCACGTAGCCGATACGTTCGGACAACGCCGATACGGAATGACGGCTGGTGTTCATGCCGTTGACTTCCACCAGTCCGGTCATGGTGCCGTCCGCCAGATTCGGGATGATTCCGGCCAAAGCCATGCACAGGGTGGATTTGCCGGCGCCGGTCGGTCCGATGACGCCCACGAACGAGCCTGATTTGATATCGAAGCTGACATGCTTGAGGCTATCCACCGGCTTGCCGCCATCCACCAATGGCTCATACTGCCAACTCAAATCACGTACCGTGATCATGCGCTCTTCTCCATATCTTTCAGCACATCAGCCCATTGCACCGGCCGCGAACACAGCCACTACGGATACTATATGAACGAATATGTATAAATAAAGCCCGTGGAATCGCCGTTCATCGGTGAACCCACGGGCTTTATTTATGCAAGACAATAATGTATCACTCGCCGGCCTTGACGCTGAGGTTGCCGAGTCGCACCAGCGGCGGATAAGCCTTGCGCACCGCGGAGAACAGTGCGAAGCCAACGATCAGGCCGACAACCATCTGGAATGAGTTGCCGATGATTTCGCCTAGGGCCGGACCGAAGCCGGACAGGATGCCGCCGGCGATGAAGTAGCCGAACACCTTCCACACGCCGGCCACCAGAGAGCCGATGACGACGTTGGCCGGTTTGAATTCACGGACCAGCAGACCCACGAGCACCGCCTGCAGACCGTCGATGATGAAGGTGAAGATTGCCCACTGCGGGTATCCCGAGATGAGGTCGGACAACGCCGGTCCAAGACCGCCGATGATGCCGCCGACCCACGGGCCGAACGCATAGGAGCTGAAGAAAATCATCGTGTCGGACAGGTTGAGGTATCCACGGGTCGGGGTCGGAATCTTCACGAACATGGTCAGCACGGTGGTGACCGCGGTCATGATGGCGATCAACGGGATGGTGTTGACCTGAATAGCTTTCTTGATATCGTTCTTGACGTCCTGCGCCATAATACAGTCTTCTTCTCTCTTTTTTACCAAAATAGCAAAATCATCTTGCTTTTCCTACGATTTGTAAAGAAATCGCAAGGAATTTCTTTCGATGTATCAAATTGCGACATACCATATCGCAATAAGCGAAAATTTTATCCCATCCGCGTTACAAGCGCAGTGCAAAGCGGGCGGCCCGCAACACCCCCTTCTCATGGTGCAGCGGACCGCCCGACAGTTGTTTCAGACCAAAGTCACTTGGCCAGACCGGATTCGCGCAAGGCCTTGAAGCCGCTTTCGAGGTCCTCGATGATGTCGTCGATGTTCTCCAGTCCGATGGACAGGCGGATGGTGCCCTGGTGGATGCCCTGGTCCTCGAGCTCCTCCAGCGTCTCCTGGGAGTGCGTGGTGGAGGCCGGGTGGATCACGAGGCTCTTGGCGTCGGCCACATTGGCCAGCAGGCTGAACAGGTGCAGGTTGTCGATGAACACGCGTGCCGCGTCCTTGCCGCCCTTGATGTCGAAGGTGAAGATGGAACCGCCGCCGTTCGGGAAGTACTTCTTGTACAGGTCGTTGTCCTTGCGGCCTTCGATGGACGGGTGGGAGATGGACTCGACCTCCGGCACGGTCTTCAGGTAGTCGATGACCTTCAGCGCGTTCTGGACGTGGCGTTCGACGCGCAGGGACAGGGTTTCGGTGCCCTGCAGCAGCAGGAAGGCCGCGAACGGGGACAGGGTGGCGCCGGTGTCGCGCAGCAGGATGGCGCGCACGCGGGTCACGAAGGCGGCGCCGCCGAGGGCCTCATAGAAGTTCAGGCCATGGTAGGACGGATCCGGCTCGGTCAGGGTCGGGAACTTGCCCGGCACTTCGGCCCAGTTGAACTTGCCGCCTTCCACGATCACGCCGCCGAGGGTGGTGCCGTGGCCGCCGATGAACTTGGTGGCAGAGTGGACCACGATGTCTGCGCCGTGCTCGATGGGGCGGATCAGGTACGGGGTGCCGAAGGTGTTGTCGATGACCAGCGGCAGGCCGTGCTTGTGGGCAATGGCGGCAATGGCATCAATGTCGGGGATATCGCTGTTGGGGTTGCCCAGGGTCTCCAGATAGACGGCCTTGGTGTTGGGCTGGATGGCATTCTCCACCTCAGCCAGATCGTGTGCGTTCACAAAGGTGGTGGTGACGCCGAACTGGGTCAGGGTGTGCTCCAGCAGGTTGTAGCTGCCGCCGTAGATGGTCTTCTGAGCCACGATGTGGTCACCGGCCTGTGCCAGTGCTTCGATGGTGTAGGTGATGGCAGCGGCACCGGAGGCGGTTGCCAGAGCAGCCACGCCGCCCTCCAGAGCAGCGATGCGCTTCTCGAACACATCCTGCGTGGAGTTGGTCAGGCGGCCGTAGATGTTGCCGGCATCTGCCAGACCAAAGCGGTCTGCTGCGTGCTGGCTGTTGCGGAACACATAGGAAGTGGTCTGATAGATAGGCACTGCACGGGAATCGGTTGCGGGATCGGCCTGCTCCTGGCCAACGTGAAGCTGCAGGGTCTCAAATTTATAGTTAGACATAGTATTTTACCTCTCTATTTGTACTTTTAGTATAATTTCATGATACAAAAAATCCCGATGCATGATACATAAGCGCACCGGGCAAACACAATTCAAAGCTATTCTGTCAACGTCACATTCGGGTACACATTCGTGCACAGCAAGAGGGCATCGTACAGTTCACAGCCAGATGTTCTGCCCGGTCACCGCACATTCGCCCACAGCGGAAGTTTGCATGCAGCAGGTCGTTCCAAATCAGCTTCATATCCGTGCCCTCCTTTCCCGTAAAACTCTTTCCCACTCATCTACAAACCGGCACCTCTATCTGCTCTGTACCGGGAAGCAAAACCTTTGCTTTCTTTTTCCCACTAGATTTGTGGATTTGTTGTTTGCATTATATTCCCTCTTACCTAGTTTGTCAATAGGTTAATTCCAGTTTTTTTCAAATTGAGTTTTCTGCACGATGCGCAGCCCGCATTTGCAGCATCCCGTTGTGCAGTTCCAACAGGAGTAACACTTCTGCTTCTTCGAAAATTTTTATTTTTCCATTGATAAAACCTTAAAATTTTATTGTTATACTAAAGCTGTTCCTTGCAAACGCCCTGCAAATCGTTTATTATGGTAGCGTTCTTTTTTATCATCAAAGGAGTTTTTTCGATGCTGCATCGTTTCTTTCATTTTTTTAAGCAGAGCCTGCTCGTTGTTCTTTGCATCCTGCTGCTTGGCGGGCTGCTGGCAGGCGGCTGGTTCTTTTATCAGGGCAGGCAGCTGTACCGCAGTGCCGCCAGCAGTTACCCAGTGGCTTCCATGTACGACACCATCTGTGCCCGCGGGAGCTATACTTCCTACGATGCGCTGCCGCAGATCTATATTAACGCAGTCATCTGCACCGAGGACGAGCATTTTATGACCCACAAGGGCATTGACCCGGGGGCCATTGCCCGCGCCCTGCTGGCCGACCTGCGCACCCACTCGCTGGCCGAGGGTGGCAGCACCCTGACCCAGCAGCTTGCCAAAAACGAGCTGTTCACGCAGGACAAGCATCTGGCCCGCAAGGCTGCCGAGATGCTTGCTGCTTTTGATCTTGAAAAGACCTACTCCAAGCAGCAGATCTTTGAGATGTACGCCAACACCATCTATTTTGGCAGCGGGTATTATGGCATTGCAGAAGCTGCCGAGGGCTACTTTGGCAAGGAACCGGCCCAGCTGACCGATGCCGAAGCGATCTATCTGGCGGGTATGCCCAACGCGCCTTCCACCTACGCCAGCAGCCCGGAGCTTGCCTTCAAGCGGATGCAGGTGGTGCTCAAGCGGATGGTCAAGTGCCGCGTGCTCACCCAGCAGCAGGCCGATGCCATTGCCGCAGATGCTGAAAACTTAACGGTTTAAACAAGACACCGCGCCCTGTCTGCTGCGGATCAGACAAGGCGCGGTGTTTTGTTTTGCGGTATTTGGTTTGGTAAAGGAGGAATCATGTTACCCGTTCAGGCGGTTGCGGCCCCGCCTGTCGGTAGCATTATCATACCAAAGAATTTCTGCGAAACCATGTTCTTTTTATGAAGATTTTGTAAACTCACTCCGGCGCTTTCATGCTTTCCACCATGCTGATATGCCGCACATGCCGCCGCATGGCAAAGCACACCACAAAGGTGAACAGCATCGTCAATGCCACTGCCAGCAGATAACTGTGGGGTGCAATGGTGCGAATAAACATCAGCTGATCCATTTCCACGGTCAGGACGATGAACCGGTGCAGCGGCACGCCCAGCAGCAGGCCCACGCCGGAGCCGATGAGGGACAAAAGCTCGATCTCGCGGAAGATGTAGCGGTACACTTCTTTGTCATAGAAGCCCAGAACCTTGATGGTGGCAAGCTCCTTTTTTCGCTCGGCAAGGTTGACGCTGATCAGGTTGTACAGCACCACCGCCGCCAGCGCCGCCGCGCACACGATGATCAGCACCACCACGTAGTTCAGGCTGCCGATCAGGCTGCCGAACATGGAGGTGGTGTCCTCGGTGAAGCTGACGCTGCTCACATAGTTGCAGTCCAGCAGCTTTGTGCGCAGGGCGTTGTACTCCGCCTCGGTGGTACAGCCGGTCAGGCCGTAGACGGTGTTCCACTCCGGCGTGTTGCCCAGCAGGGCCTGCAGCTGCGCATTGGAGAGATACAGCCGGGTGAACATGTAGTTCTCGGTAATGCCGGTCAGCACCAGCGGCACGCGGCTTCCGTCTGCTGCCTCCACATAGAACGTATCGCCCACGCTCAGCTCCAGATTCAGGGCCGTTTTTTCGGTCAGGATCACGCTGTCCTCTTCAAAGGGAATGGGGTCGTGGCCCACCCGGGTGCGGAAGGTGAAGTATTCGGTCATCCGGGCATCGTCCTCCGCGCCTACGATGCTGACATCGGCGCTCCCGCCCTCTTCATTATAAAGGGTGGTGGACTTTGTGTAGAACGCGCCCCAGCTGTGGACCGCACTGCTGCTGTCCAGCGTGTCGGCAAGGCCCTGCTCCATGGTCAGCGCCTTTTCATCGCTGAGCGAGATGGTGAGATCGTTGTGGGTCAGCTGCCCGGACTGCTTGTCCACGATGGGCAGGATGGAATCCTGAATGCCAAAACCGATCAGCAGCAGCGCCGTGCAGCCTGCCACGCCCAGCACTGTCATGAAGAAGCGCTTTTTGTAGCGGAACAGGTTGCGGGCTGTGGTCTTTTGGGAGAAGCTCATGTGCTGCCACAGTGGGGTGATGTACTCCAAAAAGATGCGCTTGCCTGCCACCGGGGCCCGGGGCAGCAGCAAAGCTGCAGTCTTTTCCTTCAGGCTGGCACGGCAGGCGTTCCATGTAGCAAAACCGATGACGGCCGCGCTGATGGCTACGCTGGCTGCCGCCATGCCGGGGTAAAAGTGCAGCGTAAAGGTGGACATGCTGAAGATCATCTGGTAAGCATACCAGATGATGAGCGGGAACACCACAAAACCGATGACCATGCCCACGATGCTGCCCAGCACGCTGGCGCTGAGGGCATAGAACAGATACTTTCCTGCGATCTTTGCGTTGGAGTAACCCAGAGCTTTCAGAGTACCCAGCTGCAGGCGGTTCTCGTCCACCATGCGGGTCATAGTAGTAGTGGCCACCAACGCCGCCACCAGGAAGAAGAACACCGGGAACACCCGTGCAATGGCATCCATGCGGTCGGCATACTGCTCAAAGGTGACAAAGCTCACGGTGGAGCTGCGGTCCAGCACATACCACTCGCCGCTCTTGATCTGGCTCACCTGCTCCTCGGCATCGTTCAGCTGGGCAAGGCCGTCGGCCAGCTGCTGTTCGGCATCGGCCTTCCGGCTCTCGTACTCCGCGCGGGAATCGGCCAGCTGCTGCACGCCGTCGTTGTACTGCTGCCAGCCTTCGTCCAGCCGGGTGCGTGCCGCATCAAACTGGGTGTAGGCTGTGGCCGTGCCGGTGGTGAGCTGCAGCTGACCCTGCAGAAGCTTTACCTTCATCTGGCGCAGTGCTGCCTTTGCCTCAGTCACCAGCTGCTCGTTGGAAAGGCTGGACGAAGAGATCAGCCCCTGTGCATACATCTGGCGCTTGCCCGCGTCCAGCTGGGCCTGATAGCCGTTCAGCTGGCCGCTGATGTTGTCGTAAGCATCCTGCGCCTTCTGCAGGGCATCCCGCAGCTCGGTGTACTCTTCATCGGCAGGTTCCGCTTCGTCCAGCGCTTTCTGTGCGTTGTGCAGAGCCGTTTCGGCATAGCCCAGCAGCGGGTCGGCCACCTTTTTCAGGTTCACCAGCATCTCGATCTGTTGCAGCTGATCCTCAAATTCCAGCAGTTGTTCCTCGCCGCTCACCAGCTCGTCCGCACCGCCCTGCATGGTATCCGGCAGGGCCTTTTTGTTGGCGGCAAGCTCCGCTTCGCCCGCGTCCAGCTGGGCTTTGGCGCTGTCCAGCTGTGCCTGTGCATCGGCCAGCTGCTGCTCTGCCTCCGCAAACTGACGGTCTGCTTCGGCTTTTTTGTCGTTGTACTCGGCCCGGGCGTCGGCCAGCTCTGCACTGGCGTCCTCGATCAGCTCCGCCCGCCGGGCCGTGCACTGTGCGCCGCTGATGGCCTTTACCCTTGCGGCTGTGTCATCCACTGCTGCCTGATACGCGTCCGAGTAATTATCATACAGGCCGGCATTTTTCACTTTGAGATAGCACGCCGTATAATAATCCGTGGTCAGGCTGCCCTCCGGCAGGAACACAATATCATCCAGCTGGCCGTCACCGGCGGTGCTGCTCTCCTTGTCCGTGGAAAAATGCTGCGGGTCCTGCACGGTGCCCACTACCGTGAACTGCTTCCGGCTCACATGTTCGGTGTCCTCCGGCAGGGTGAGCACCGTGCCCGGTTCCACCGGGTCGCCGTAGCCCATCACATGCACCACGCACTCGTCCGGGGCCTCAGGCATCCGGCCCGACAGCAGCACCAGACGGTTCATATTTTCTGCCGTGTCGGCCCCGGGGTCGGCGGGCAGCTGCTGCAGGCGCACCACCGCCGTCTCGCTCTGGCCCTGCCACTGGGCCTCCACGTCCTGATATTTCACCGGCTGCACAGCCTCCACGCCGTCCACGGCGGCAATGGCGGCAATGTCCTCCTCCGAAAGGCCCAGCGTGGACAGCACCCGCAGGTCGAACACGTTCTGCTGCACGTAGTATTTCTGCCCGGCGATGCGCATGCTGGGCGCAAAACTCATCAGGCCGGTCAGCATCATCACGCCCAGCGCTACGATGCCGAACAGCGAGACCATGCGGCTCAGGTTGTCCTTCATTTCCCGCAGGATGTTTTTACGATAACTTTTCAGCACAGCTCTCACCACTCAATCTCCTGCACCGGCACAGGGTGCTCGTTGACCTGATTGGAGACGATCTTGCCGCTGCGCACCTGAATGATGCGGTCTGCCATCGCCGTCAGGGCGGTGTTGTGGGTAATAACGATCACCGTGCGGCCGGTGCGGCGGCAGGTATCCTGCAAAAGGGCCAGCACCTGCTTGCCGGTCTTGTAATCCAGTGCACCGGTGGGCTCGTCGCAGAGCAGAAGCTTGGGATTTTTGGCCAGTGCGCGGGCAATGGACACCCGCTGCTGCTCGCCGCCGGAAAGCTGGGCCGGGAAGTTGTTCAGCCGCTCTCCCAGACCCACACCGCGCAGGGTCTCTTTGGGGTCCAGCGGGTCGCGGCAGATCTCGCTGGCCAGCTCCACATTCTCCAGTGCGGTCAGGTTCTGCACAAGGTTGTAGAACTGGAACACAAAGCCCACATCGTACCGGCGGTAAGTCGTCAGCTCTCTGGCGGTAAAGTGGCTCACATTCTGGCCGTCCAGCCAGACGTTTCCCTCGTCGCAGCTGTCCATGCCGCCAAGGATGTTCAGCAGGGTGGTCTTGCCTGCGCCGGAGGGCCCCACGATGATGCAGAACTCGCCCTTATCCACATAGAAATTCAGGTGGTCTGCGGCGGCGATCTTCACACTGCCGGTCTGGTAGTATTTGCAAACGTCCTCAAACTCCACAAAATGCTCCATGGCGTTTTTTCCTTTCTATCGGGAATGCATACTGTTTCAATTTAACTATAACATCTCCCGGCAGACTTTGCAAAGACATCTGCGCAAATTTTCAAAAACTTAACAGAAAAGCGCAAAAAGGGCCGCTGCACATCTCTGCGTGCAGCAGCCCTTTCATCATTTGATCTCAGCGGTCAGCGCCCCACGATCAAATCGCGGCGGCAGCGCAGGCCCACGGTGAGGAAGGTGTTTTCGCCCAGTCGGCGCAGCACCACGCGGTCGGTGCCCTTCTGGCCCTCCACCAGCAGAGACAGGTTCAGGGTGGTGGAGCCCTTCTCAGTCTGGACCACCAGCGTGCTCACGCCCTCGTTCAGCAGGGTCTGCATGTCCTGCACGGTGGTGCGGAAAGTAGCAGAACCGGCGGGCACATCCAGCGTCAGCACACTGTCCTTCTGGCGGGCAGTGTACAGCACTTCTCTGCCGAACAGGCCCTTGACGGTGTAACGGGCCTCGCTCTTTTTCGCCGCTGCATCTGCGGACGGGGCGGCCAGCTCATCGCCGGAGATCAGCATGATATTTCCCTGAATGGGGTTTCCCTCCGGTGCGCCGTAGCCGCCGTAGGTGGGGTCCTTTTCGCCGATCGCCACATCGGCGCTGTGCAGGGCGATATCCCCCTGCACCATCTGCTCCTGCGGGGGCAGATAGCCTGCGGCAGCAGGGGCGTTGATGTCTGCCTCTGCGGCAAATGCGCCCACGCTCAGCATGGCGGCAGCACCCAGCACTGCAGCGGTGGTGGTGACGGTACGGACAAATTTATGGTTCAGTTTCATTTGGAATACCTCCGTTGACGGCGGTTTTGCACCGCACATTTTTGTTTTGTGGAAAACCATGGTCTGCCATGCGGTGTAATACAAAACCGCCGCATCTGTCTTATAAACGGATGCGGCGGCGGGATTATTGCAGCAGGCTAAAAAAAATTTTTGGCAGCTCTGCCGCCGGGGTCACTGGGCCTGTGCCGGTTCCCGGTTCAGGATCTCCATGAACTCCTCGCCGGTGATAGTCTCTTTCTGGTACAAATACTGTGCCAGCTCATCCAGCTTGGCGCGGTTGTCGGTCAGGATGCGGACAGCCTTTTCGTGCTGGGCCCGGACCAGCTCCACCACCTTCTGGTCGATCTCGCGCTGGGTCTGCGCCGAGCAGGCCAGCGAGGTGTCACCGCCCAGATACTGGTTGTTCACGGTCTCCAGCGCCACCATGTCAAAGTCCTTGCTCATGCCGTAGCGGGTAAGCATGGCGCGGGCAAGCTTGGTGGCCTGCTCGATATCGTTGGAGGCACCGGTGGTGATGGATCGGAACACCACTTCCTCGGCGGCGCGTCCGCCGGTAAGGGTGGCGATCTTGTTTTCCAGCTCTTCCTTGCTCATCAGGTAGTGGTTGCCCTCGTCCACCTGCATGGTGTAACCCAGTGCGCCGGAGGTGCGGGGGATAATGGTGATCTTCTGCACAGGGGCAGAGTTGGATTGCTTGGCCGCCACCAGTGCATGGCCGATCTCGTGGTAGGCCACGATGCACTTTTCCTTGTCGGTGAGGATGGAGTTCTTCTTCTGGTAGCCTGCAATGACCACCTCGATGCTCTCCTCCAGATCGGCCTGCGTCACGCTCTTACGGCCTGCACGCACAGCGCGCAGAGCTGCTTCGTTGACAATGTTGGCAAGTTCCGCACCGGATGCACCGGAAGCCATGCGGGCCACAGTGTTGAAGTCGATGCCCGGGGCCAGCGCCACCTTTTTGGCGTGCACTTTCAAAATCTCTTCGCGGCCCTTAAGGTCGGGCAGCTCCACCGGCACACGGCGGTCAAAACGTCCGGGACGGGTCAGCGCCGGGTCCAGCGAATCCGGGCGGTTGGTAGCCGCCAGAATGATGACGCCGGTGTTGCTCTCAAAGCCGTCCATCTCGGTGAGCAGCTGGTTCAAAGTCTGCTCACGCTCGTCGTTGCCGCCGAGATTGCCGCTGTTGCGCTTCTGACCGATGGCATCGATCTCATCGATGAACACGATGCAGGGGGCCTTTTCCTTGGCCTGCCGGAACAGGTCGCGCACCTTGGATGCGCCCATGCCCACGAACATCTCCACGAATTCAGAGCCGGAAATGGAGAAGAACGGCACGTTGGATTCGCCTGCCACGGCCTTAGCCAGCATGGTCTTGCCGGTGCCCGGAGGGCCCACCAGCAGAATGCCCTTGGGCATGGATGCGCCAATGCTCTCGTACTTGCCGGGGTCGTGCAGGTAATCCACGATCTCCTGCAGGTTTTCCTTAGCTTCATCCTCACCGGCAACATCCGCAAAGCGGATGCCGTGGGTGGACTGCACATAGACCTTGGCATTGGATTTGCCCACGCCGCCGAACATCATGGACCCCGGGCCGCCGCCGGCCTTTTCCATCAGCTTTTTGTTCATCTGGTTGCCGATGAAGCTGAACAACAGGATGGGCAGCAGGAACCAGATCAGGAAATTGAGCATCGGCGACCCCTGCTCCACGATCTCGCTGGAAAACTGTGCTCCGGCATCATACAGGCGCTGGGTAAGCTCCGGGTCGTTCATCAGGCCGGTCTTGTAGACCTGCTTTTCCTCTTTATCGGTAAAAATGATCTGGTTGGATTCGATATCCACACGGCCGATGTTCTTTTCCTCGGTCATGGTCATAAAGGTACCGTAGTCCACTTCCTCCACCTGACGCTCGCTCATCCACGGCAGCAGCACAAGGTTGAGCAGCAGCAGGACCGCCAGCACAATGGCGTAGTAGATCGCCAGCGGCTTTTTGGAAGGTTTGACTTCTTTCATGTGGCAATTCCTCCTTTGGTTCCTGATGCAAGTAGTATAGCACAGTAAAACCGGGCGCAACAGCAATTCGAGCACAACTTTCCAAAAACTTAGCAGTTTGTTAACAAAGGTTCCCTCTGCATACAAAAAGAGAGCAGCCGAAGCCGCTCTCTTTGGTTTAGTATAGGTTTACTGTTTGGGGAACGCCTTGTTCCAGACCTCAATGACCTTGAGCTTGGGGGTCCAGCCTTCCGGCTTGAAGGTTTCTGCGGTCTTGGCTTCCATGATGCCCTGTTCCACGCACCACTGGGCTGCCTTGGCGGTGTCGGCATCTGCCACATCCGCAAAAGCCGGGGTGTTCACAGGTTCAGGTCTGCCTGCGGTGTTCCACACCAGCAGTGCCAGCTGGCCGCGGTTTGCGGGGATCTCTGCGCCCTCGGGCAGGATGTTGTGCAGGATCACCCGGGTAGCGATCTCGTAGCCGCCCCAGACTGCTGCGCCGCCAACAATAACAGCTGCAACTGCGCCGCCAATGCTCTGAGGGGGCTTGCCGCCTGCAGCAGCAGGCCAAGGCTCAGCAGCCCGGCAAGGAATTTACGGGTACGTAGTTTCATGTAGGGTGTACCTCCTCTGTTATATCTTTGAGCCTATCATACACCCGTACCCACCCCCGGGCATTCGTTTGACACGAATCGACCGAAAAATGCGTCGAATCGACCGGTGCACAATTTTGGAAAATTCTGCCCCTTATTTTGTGAAATTGTTTCATTTTGAGAATGAGTCAGATTGCTTGACACTGCCCGCGAATCATGCTAAACTTAGTCCACTTTGAAAAAAGCACAAATGCGTTGACGGGGAAAAAACGATTTTCTTCTGCGTACAGAGAGCCGCCGGGTGGTGCAAGGCGGGTGCAGAGGGTTTCGGTTACTGGCCCCTGAGCGGCAGGGCTGAACACACAAGTAGGCTCTGACGGATGTCCACCGTTACAAGGACAGCGATTCGCCGCAAAAAGCCGATCGTGCAAAGCGGCTGTGCCCAAAGGCGCAGCAAAGAGAGTGGTACCACGGGTGCCCTGTAGTTTGAACTTTACAGGCTCTCGTCTCTCAAGGTTTTCGCCTTGAAAGACGAGAGCCTTTTCGTATATCTGCCTTTTGGAAGCAGGCTTGCCCTCTCCGTCACGGCTTACGCCGTGCCACCTCTCCCAAAGTGAGAGGCCTTGGCAGTACGGCAAAGTTTTCGGTTTTGCCAAGGGTTCCCCCTTTGGGGGAGCTGTCGAACGAATGTGAGACTGAGAGGGCGAGGACGCTCACAAAGAGCATGGAGCAAGAAGTGTAAATTGTTTGGGAGGACGCGCAAATGATGGACGCAACCAAGTACGCTCCGGGTTACTACCCGGTACCCGCAGGCTATGACAGCTGGGTAAAAAAGGATCACATTGAAAAAGCCCCCGCATGGTGCAGTGTGGACCTGCGCGACGGCAATCAGGCCCTGATCGTGCCCATGAGCCTTGAGGAAAAGCTGGAGTTCTTCCAGATGCTGGTCAAGATCGGCTTCAAGGAGATCGAGGTGGGCTTCCCTGCCGCCAGCGACACCGAGTACGAGTTCCTGCGCACCCTGATCGAGAAGAACATGATCCCCGAGGATGTCACCGTGCAGGTGCTGACCCAGTGCCGCGACCACATCATCCGCAAGACCTTCGAGGCCGTCAAGGGCGCACCCCGCGCGGTGATCCACTTCTATAATTCCACCTCTGTGGCCCAGCGCGAGCAGGTGTTCCACAAGAGCAAGGAGGAGATCAAGCAGATCGCCACCGACGGCGCAAAGCTGGTCAAGCAGCTGAGCGAGGAGTATGAGGGCAACTTCCTGTTCGAGTACAGCCCTGAGAGCTTCACCGGCACCGAGGTGGACTATGCGGTGGATGTGTGCAACGCCGTGCTGGACATCATGCAGCCCACCCCGGACCGTCCCATGATCATCAACCTGCCCGTTACCGTGGAAATGAGCATGCCGCATGTCTACGCCAACCAGATCGAGTACTGCGACAAGCACCTGAAATACCGCGACAGCGTGATCATCTCCACCCATCCCCACAACGACCGCGGCACCGGTGTTGCCT
>ENA-OOWV01000428-OOWV01000428.1-human-gut-metagenome-genome-assembly--contig:-NODE-428-length-33244-cov-2.995300_pt1 | contig 33244 bp, 32 predicted proteins | sample MGYA00241584_ERZ501337 | MGnify/ENA primary metagenome ERZ501337 (study PRJEB25962, sample SAMEA2042744) | human gut metagenome | biome: human gut; feature: human-associated habitat; material: faeces... | reverse complement strand
TTATTGGCAGCAACTTTATTTATTATATGATGGAAAAGCATTCGGAGGATCAAATCATCTGTCTGGATGCACTGACTTATGCAGGGCATATGTCAACCCTGGAAGTAGCAATGAAAAATCCAGCGTTCCGTTTTGTGAAAGCATCTGTGACGGATCGGGTGACTGTATACCGGCTGTTTGAGGAAGAACACCCGGATATAGTAGTTAACTTTGCAGCGGAAAGTCATGTGGACCGGTCGATTGAAAATCCGGAAGTCTTTCTGGATACCAATATAAAGGGAACGGCAGTGTTGATGGATGCGTGCCGGAAATATGGAATCTGGCGTTATCATCAGGTTTCTACGGATGAGGTGTATGGGGATCTTCCGCTTGAACGGCCGGATCTGTTTTTTACAGAAGAGACGCCGATCCATACGAGCAGTCCGTACAGTGCATCCAAGGCAGCGGCAGATCTTCTGGTACAGTCCTATCACAGAACGTATGGACTTCCGGTTACAATCAGCCGTTGTTCCAACAACTATGGACCATATCATCTGCCGGAAAAGCTGATTCCGCTGATGATCGTCGAAGCACTTCATGACCGGCCGCTTCCGGTCTATGGTGATGGGAAAAATGTCCGTGACTGGCTTTATGTAAAGGATCACTGCCGGGCGATCGATCTGATCCTGCGTCACGGAAAAGAAGGGGAAATTTACAATGTCGGCGGGCATAACGAGATGAAGAATATTGATATTGTGAAGCTGATCTGCAGGGAGCTTGGAAAGCCGGAAGAGCTGATTACTTATGTGGAGGATCGGAAAGGGCATGACAGAAGATATGCAATCGATCCGTCAAAGATCCACAGAGAGCTTGGCTGGCTTCCGGAAACTTCTTTTGCAGAAGGAATTAAGAAAACAATCAACTGGTATCTGAATCATCAGGAGTGGTGGAGACCGATCGTAGAAAAGGAAATGAAAATAAAATGCTAAAGTTTTTGGTGACGGGTGCTGCCGGGCAGCTTGGAAAGGATGTTGTACGTGAACTGGAAAACCGGGGATATGAAGTGACGGGAAGCGGCAGCAAAAAGAGAAAAACAACAGGTCGTTATGTGAAGATGGATATCACAGACAGAAACGAAGTCGAGGCAGTAATGAAAAAGCTCAGACCGGATATTGTGATCCACTGTGCGGCGTGGACGGCGGTGGATGCGGCAGAAGAGCCGGAAAACTATGAAAAAGTATGGGAAGTTAATGGAAAGGGCACAGCAAATCTTGCATCCGCCTGCCAGAAAATTCATGCTAAAATGGTTTATATCAGTACAGACTATGTGTTTGGTGGACAGGGGAGCAGACCGTGGGAACCGGATTGTGAGGAGTTTTCGCCGCTGAACCGATACGGTGAAACGAAATTACAGGGTGAACAGGCAGTGAAAGCAGAACTGAAAGAGTATTTTATTGTGCGGATCGCCTGGGTATTCGGGAAAAACGGGAATAATTTCGTGAAGACCATGCTGGAGCAGGGGAAAAGACGGAAAGAACTTCGAGTGGTATGTGATCAGATTGGAACGCCGACTTACACAGCAGATCTTGCAAAATTTCTTGCAAATCTGTCGATGACAAAGCGATATGGGATCTATCATGTGACTAATGAAGGAGAATATGTCAGCTGGTATGATTTTGCAAAAGAAATCTTCGCACAGGCTGTGAAGCTTGGTGAAAAAGAATATGCAGATGTAAAAGTGATTCCGGTTACGACAGCAGAATACGGAATTTCAAAAGCAGCAAGACCGTTTAACAGCAGACTTGACAGAAAAAGGATCTGTGAAGAAGGATTTCAGCCACTGCCGGTCTGGAAGAATGCGCTGGAGAAATATTTGCAGGAAGTTCTTGCAGAGAGAAAAGGATAAAAGGAAAATGGGACAGATAAAGGTAGAAAAAAATGCAGGTGGAATCGAAGGACTCTGCGTGATCGAACCGTCGGTGCATGGTGATCAGCGTGGATATTTTATGGAAACTTATAATCAGAAGGATATGGAGGAAGCCGGACTTACGATGAAGTTCGTACAGGATAATCAGTCTGGTTCTGGAAAAGCAGTGTTGAGAGGACTTCATTTTCAGAAGAGATATCCGCAGGGAAAGCTAGTCCGGGTGATCCGGGGAACCGTATTTGATGTGGCGGTGGATATCCGGAAAGGAAGTGCCACCTATGGAAAATGGTATGGAATTGAACTGTCGGAAGAGAATAAAAAGCAGTTTTACATTCCGGAAGGATTTGCGCATGGATTTCTGGTGCTGAGCGACCAGGCAGAATTCTGCTACAAATGTACGGATTTTTATCATCCGGATGATGAGGGCGGGATTGCCTGGAACGATCCGACGATCAACGTTGCATGGCCAGAGCTTGATGTGCCATACAGAATGAGTGAAAAAGATAAAAAGTGGGGAAGGCTGGGAGAATAAGATGGAAAGAATTCAGGGATTAAAAGAATATGTACAGACAGAACATTATCTGGAAGGAATCGGGATCGGGAAAGAAGAGCAGAAGGAAATTCAGATTGCCTATCAGCCACTGGCACAGGGCGAATATAATATCAACTACTGGTTCGTACACCCACTGACCGGAAAGAAACTGGTGCTTCGTGTCAATACAGGAAGCCAGATGCATCTGGAAAATCAGATTGAATACGAATATCATGCATTGGAGCTTCTGGCGGATTCAGGACGGACGCCAGTGCCGGTTTTCGTAGATGGAAGTAAGAAGGAACTGCCGTATGGTGTGATGGTTATGGAGTTTCTGGAAGGGAGTGTACTGGATTATCGGAAGAATCTGATGGAAGCGGCAGAATGTCTTGCGGATATCCACAGTGTTCCGGTAAAAGAAACGGATGGACTGATATCGCCATCGAATCCACTGCAGGCGATTCTGGATGAATGTAATCAGATGGTGCAGACATACTACGAGTCTGATCTGGGAGAAGAAAAGAAAAAAGTACAGATCCGGCGTCTTCTGGAGCTGGGACAGGAGAAGATCAATGAGATCCGGGATTATAGTGGATACAGATGCTGTATTAACACAGAGCTGAATTCAGGAAATTTCCTGATGAATGGCGCAGGAAAAGACAATTATCTGGTTGACTGGGAAAAGCCGCTTTATGGTGATCCGGTTCAGGATCTAGGGCATTTCCTTGCACCAACGACAACTTTCTGGAAAACAGATGTGATTCTGACAGAAGAAGAGATGGCTGATTTTACAAGAAAATATATCCAGGCGATAAATGGCAGATTTGATGTGAGTGGAATCGAAGAACGTCTGAACATTTTTATTCCGATCACGTGTCTCAGGGGAATTACATGGTGTGCAATGGCGTGGGTAGAATATCAGGAGCCGGGAAGACTGATCCGCAACGAAGAAACATTTAAAAAGATGGAAGACTATTTAAAACGGGATTTTCTGGATATGATCGAAGAAAGATATTATAAATAAAGATTTCAGGGATACGGAGTAATAAAATTCTGCGTTTTTCCACATACTACCCATATCGAATAAAATATGGAAAATATGTGGAACACAGGAGGAATAGAATCAATATGAAAGCTACAGGAATTGTCCGCCGGATCGATGATCTTGGCAGAATTGTCGTTCCGAAGGAAATCAGGCGCACGCTACGTATCCGTGAGGGTGATGCACTTGAAATTTTCACCGACCGGGAAGGAGAAATCATTCTCAAAAAATACTCACCGCTTGGGGAAATGGGAAATTTTGCAGACCAATATGCGGAAAGTCTGGCACAGACGCTTGGATATCTGGTGTGTATCACAGATACAGATCAGGTGATTGCAGCAGCAGGACCGGGGAAGAAAGAATTTCAGGAACAGCTGATCACAAGACAGCTTGCGGAAGTGATCGCAAGAAGGGAGCAGTTTCTGGCATCCTCTATGGATCGGAAGTTCACGGTCATCGTGTCGGGACAGAATGCAGAACTGAAATGGCAGGTGGTAAGTCCGATCATCTGCGCCGGAGATGCGATCGGTTCTGTCGTGATCCTGGCAAAGGACGGCAGGAAAAAACCCGGTGAGTTGGAACAGAAGATGATACTCTGCGCAGCAGGATTTCTGGGACGACAGATGGAACAGTAAAGGAATATTTCATAAGAATCTCTCATAGTATAAAAGGACAGGAGGGGTTCTTATGGAAAAAAAGCTGTTTGGAAATATCTGTTTTACAAGACTTGTGAAAGCACTGATGCTTTCTTACTTTCTTACGATGCTGATGCTGCTCGGGCTGTCCTTTGGACTGTATAAGTTTGACTTAAGCGAGAAAACAGTCCGGATCGGGATCCTTGCGGTTTACATAATTTCCACATTTGCCGGTGGATTTGCCATGGGAAAAATGGGGAAGACAAGGAAATTCCTGAGGGGATTTATGCTTGGAATGCTCTATTTTCTGCTCCTGCTTGCAATTTCAGCAGGGATCTACCGGAGCGTGCAGGGTGGAATGCAGATGATGATCGCCTGGATCCTCTGTGGGGCAGGCGGAATGCTCGGTGGTATGGTGTCCTGAAGGGGCGGAGATGTGATTTTTGCGTTGACGGTATCAAGGGACATGTGCTATACTCCTGCTTTTGACAGCTTTTGGAGAAAAAAGTCCCGCAAGCCGCTTGTATAGCGGATTGCGAGACTTTTTTTTAATCCGGGGGAAGCAGTTGCGCCAAAAGGAAGCTTATACTATACTATAGGTGATAAAAATGCCCGGAGGTGATGAGCCGGGCAAGAGGGAGGAACTCGTGAAAAGGAACACCAGACAGCTTTATTTGATGTTTTTTGTTTTTGCGATAATCATAGCAGCATATTCCTGCCGGCTGCTGGCATGGTTTGATATAGGAGGAAACTATCCAAGCTATGTGCGTGCCGCATTGTATTTATTATTATTTGTCTTGTGGGGGTATTCTCTGGATCAGCGGATTATTCAGAAACCGGTGCTGCACTGTCTTCGCTTGATGGATGTTCTGATGCTTATCTGGTTGACTTTGCGTACTTTGAAATATGAGGTGGTTACAGATCTGACCGTGGCACGTTATTTGTGGTATCTTTATTACCTGCCGATTCTTTTTATTCCGCTGCTTGGTGCATATACTGCAATTTTTCTGGGAAAATCCGAAGATTATCAGCTTTCAAAAAAAAGCTGGTTGTTATCGCTGATTCCGACAGCATTGTTTCTGGCTGTTATCACAAATGATTTCCACCAGCAGGTATTTGTGTTTGCAAGTGGAATTCCGGGAGTGCCGGATAACAAGGTCTTTTTCCACCGCCCACTTTATTTTGCGAGCGTTGGATGGATGATTGGCTGTGTGTTTTTTTCAGTATTTCAGCTGCTGAAAAAGACACGGCTTCCAAGTATTGGAAAGCGGAGAATGATGCCTTTTGTTCTGAGCTGCGTGATGCTCTTATATGGAGCGCTTTATCTTTTGGGATTTCAGGTCATCCGAGATGTTTTTGGAGATATGAATGTAATGTTTTGTCTCTTTTATGCCGCAATATACGAAAGCTGTATCCACTGCCGTATGATACAGTCAAACACAGGGTATGTCGAGTTATATGAGGCGACAACGCTTGCCTCCTGCATTGCAGATCAAAATGGGCGGATTTTGCTTCGTTCCCGCACAGCCGGAGAGGATATGGTATGTCCAAAAGATGGGGAGAGTATCGTTTATCCGGATGGAATGCGCATCTCTTCGGCACCAATCAAAGATGGTTTTGTCATCTGGGGAGATAACTTGCAGCACCTTACCGAGCTTCGCAAGCAGCTTGATGAGAATAAAAGAAAAAGAGAGAATAACAAAAAGAAATTAAAGGATGCTTATCTTGTACAGAAGCAGCTATACGAACTGACGGAAAAGAACCGTATTTATGATGAACTGGAAGAAAAACACAAAATCCAGACTAGGAGGATAAAGGAACTTCTTGAACAGTGTAAGAATGCAAAGCCTGAGGTAATGCAGGCGTGTATGAAAGAAATTCTGCTTCTTGGTACTTATATCAAGCGAAGTGCGAATCTGTATTTTCTTTCTCAGGAATACGAAAAGCTTCCACAGCAGGAACTCAGGCTGACGATCGATGAACTGGTACGTGCAATGAATTCCTGCAAAATTGAATGTGGTGCGGTCTATTTAACCACAAAACCGATAGCATCAAAAGAGGTTGTGCGTTTGTTCGAACTGCTAAAAACGGTAACGGAAATGACGATGAATGAGTTGCATTCGCTGTTTATTTCCGTGTCTGATCAGGAAATGAATCTGTCTGTAGAATGTGCGGCTGATTTGTCCCAAATTATCTCTTCTGAGGTAACGGCCGGCAGGGAGGATGGATTGTGGCTGATACGTACAGCAATAGGAGGAGAGGAGAATGCGTAGGTTGAGGCGCTTTGGGTTTAATCGTATCAAGGAAGGATTTGACCAGCTTCCTACGGCGATCTGCTTTTTTGACAGCAGAGGGAGTATTGTTCTTTGCAACAGGCAGATGTATCGTCTGAGTCATTATTTATTTGAAAGTGATATGCAGTATCTCGGTGAAGTTGAGCGGGCACTTGCGAATCCCCCGGAAGGAATTCTGCAGCTTTCGAATATGGAGGGTACATATCGTTTTCCGGATAACACCATATGGCAGTTTGAGAAAACAGAAGTAACGGATCGATATGGAGAAACCTATATCCAGCTTACAGCTGCGGATGTTACGGAATTGTGCCATGTGCTCGGACAGCTTTTTGTGGAAAATAAGAAGCTTTCCGAGGATGAAGAACATCTGCAAAGGTTATCTGAAAATGTGGAGAAGATTGCCCGGGAGAAAGAACTTTTGACGGCAAAATCTGCTATGCATGATAATCTTGCAGCCAGTATTATTGTAATGAAGCAGTATCTTTCCGGAGATTTCGGCGGGATCGATGTGGAAACGGTTCTGCGGGAATGGGAGAAGAATATTGTTTTTCGGGAGGTCGAACATTTAACAGAAAAAGAGAAATTGTTTGCCAGTGCAAGAAGCAGTGGTGTCCTTGTGCAGATAGAAGGAAAGGAACCACCGGGAAATGCAGCAGAGATGATGTATGCTGCTATGCAGGTGTGTCTGAATAATGCCCTTCAATATGCGAGAGCGACAGAACTGGAGGCAAATGTTTTTGAAAATGAAACCGGCTATACCGTGATGATCTATAACAACGGACAGCCTCCGGAAAAAGAAATCCGAGAAGGTGGAGGACTTACCAATCTGCGTCACCGGATTGAAACGGAAGGCGGAAGGATGCTCGTACAGAGTTTTCCGGAGTTTGCTCTGGTAATAGAAATTCCTAAGATTTAACACGTGGGAGGAATGAAAGTGAAAAAAATACTAATTGTTGAAGATCAGATGCTTGCCCGTAAGTATTTGTGCTCTTGTATAGAAAAAAGCACAGAATGTGAAGTGGCATCTGCTCTGACCCGGGCAGATGCAGCATTGCAGCGATGCGGTGAGGGACATATTGACCTGGTAGTGATGGATATTTGTACAGAAAATGATTCGGATGGATTAGATGCGGCCGAAGCAATCAAAAAATATTATCCACGGATCAAGATCGTAATGGTGACCTCTATGTTAGAAGGACGATTTTTGGACCGTGCAAGGAAAATAGGAGCGGACAGCTTCTGGTATAAGGATTCTCCTTCCGGTGATCTTATTAGCGTGATCGAAGGGACACTTGCAGGTGAAAATTTCTGGCCGGACAAGGTGCCGGCTGTGCAGCTTGGAAATGCACTTTCCTGTGACCTTTCCGATCAGGAAATGGAAACATTACGTTTGCTGTGTGAAGGAAAGACAAATGCCGAGATTGCGGCAGCGCTTCGTGTGGCAGAATCATCGGTGCGTACCTATATCAACCGGATGTTAGAGAAAACAGGATACACAAACCGTAATCGCCTGATGGTTGCGGCGGTAAGTAAACGCCTGGTCGTACCGAGCAGTCAGCTCGACGTATAAGAAGAAAATAAAATAGGATTTAGATGTGAAAATTGCTCTGCTTTTTATTAGGCAGGGTAATTTTTTTGTATAAAATGCTTATTTGTCCACACTTATGAGGACAGACAGAGCCATTTTTCTCTGTTAGACTAAAGAAAAAAAGAAATATAGCAGACACATCGGATATATCGCTGAAAGAAAGGGGGATGGTTCGATGCGAAAAATAGTGGTTGATATGCAGAATTTTCTGTTTGCTGATTCCGTAGCGATCGCCTTCAAAAATTCGGATTATGAGATTGATGTAGTCCGTACGGAGTCTCCAAAAGATACGGTTGAACTTTGTAAGCTTTATAAACCGTTTGTTCTTATCATGGAGGTGACGGGCTATACTCCGTGGAAGCTTTGCGAAAGAATGAAGCTTCGGGATGAAGTAAAGTCGGTGTGTCCTGACTGTAAAATTGCTTTCATCGTGGATTCCAATACAGAAAAACAGGCGGCAAAAGACATTCGGGATGCGAAGAAAAACGGCCTTATCGACCAGTTCTTCTATGGATCCATGACTGCTGAATATCTGATGGATCAGATTTATGCGATGTAAGGAAATGGAAGAAACACCGAGAAGAAACTGCGTATATATCCGACTGAAATAAAGAAGAAAAGAGAGGTGAAAAAAGGGACGGCGACTTGGCGAGTCGCCGGGGGAAAAACAAAAAAGCCACAAACAAAGAAAAACAAAGAAAAAAGGAGTTTGATTATGAGAAAGCGAATTACATCTTTATTATTGTCTATGGTTATGGTAAGCGGTCTATTGTTTACAGCAATGCCGGTACATGCCTCCGAAGAAGGGGTGGAACCGGATATGTGCGAGCATGATTTTTCATTAGCAGAAGCTTCAGAAAAAGCCGTAATGACTCCGGGCACTTGTGTTAATGAAGCAGTGTTCTATTATACTTGTGAAAAATGTGGAGCGATTGAAAGTGATGGAAATGACACCTTCACAGGAGAAAAAAATCCTGAAAATCATAATCCGTCCGATATCTGGGAAAGTGATTATTCCGGACACTGGCATGAATGTAAGGACTGCAAAGAAAAACTGGATTTTGCTGCACATATTCCGGATCATGAAGGACACGCTACGGAAGAGTATGCAATTACCTGTAAGGTATGTGGATGGGTAATGGAAGAACAAATAAAACAGATCCATATGGAATTTCCATACAAACTTGTTGTGAAAAAGACCGGCGAAGCTGATCCGACAAAAGAAACATTTAAGTTTGTGATCGAAGATTTCGGAGCACCGGTAGATTATAAGATTATTTCCGATGCTATCGAAACAAACGGCGAAAAAACCTATAATGGCACTTTTGCTTTTACGATCAACAGTAACCTGCTTGGAAATATTTCAGAAGGCTTTGTGTTACGTCAGATTAAAGGAAATGCCGGCGGATGGACTTATGATGAAACAAGCTATTATGTAATACCATATATTAACGAGAACGGTGTAGAGGACTGGGCATTTTATAAGCTTGACAAAGATGGATATATCAATGAGGAAAATGAAGTACGGGAAGCTGTTTTCACGAACAGTTATAATGCAAAAAAAGCAGTAACTCCGGTACAGAAGAAGGCTCCGGATGATAAAATGAAATCTCCTAAGACCGGTAACGACAGTCTGATGGTTATCTGGACTACAATGATCCTTGCAGCTGCTCTTGCTTTTATGGGATTTACAACCGTTTCCCGCAGAAGAAAATAGGCATACCTAAGAAAGTGGCTTTCTGATCAGGAAAGCCCTTTCGCCAAAACGGCAAATGAATGGTTGCCGTTTTGGCGAAAGAAAAAAGAAAAAATTCCTACGAGGAGAAAATAATATGAAGAAATTTTTATTGGTATTTTGTCTGATGATACTGCAGGCCGGCTTATTATGCGGCTGCAGGCTGCCTCATAAGAGCAGTCCGCAAAAGCCTGTGGAAGGCAAGAATAAAAGCGGTCTTGTGAAAGTACAGGATGATAAAAAAGAAGAAAAGAAGGAAGAAAAAGAGAAGGAAAAAGAAGAATCGGGGAAGACAGAAATCGTTGAGACAGAAGATACGGAACTGTCATTTCTCAGAAAGCAGATCGATCAAAACGGCTGTGGTGCAGGAGTTGCACTTTTCGGGTATGTGGACAGTGAATTTACAATGACAGATCTTTCATTTTACCTGGAATTTCATCATTTAACAAAAGAGTATCCGTTTTTGTCAGAAGCAGCCTGTTACATGGCGGATGGGCAGGAGCTGTATGCCATCGTTCCGCCAAATGAAAAAGGCAGAGTGACCGTCTATCCTTCTGATATCACGGAAAATGGTGAATATGCAGATGATAAGAGTCATCCGTTATTTGAAGGAAAACCAGGAGAGGCGCTTGTGCTACGTTGTAATTTCAGTGAGATCTATTCCAATGTACTGGTTTCGGTGACAGATGGTGGCGATGCCATAGATTTCCATCCGTCGATTTCATTAATGGACGGCCATCTGGCGGAACTTGCCGGAGTATATGATTTCTCAGTCTATGAGGAAACACCGGATGAACGTTCAGTTGAAATCGCAACAGAGATCCTGCTGGAGTATGGAGAGGTCAGACAGGGACTGGAAAATGGAATGAAGCTTATGTATACAGGAGAATCAGAGATCATAAACGGAGGCAGCTGTATGCTTTTTGTATTAGGAACTGATAATGGAGAACAGTTTGTGCAGGAACAGCTTTACGGCGTTTGTGATAATCTCATTTATATTTATGATGTTTTTACAGACACATGGAATGCCGCATATTAAACCGTGTTCTTCCGGTGTAACCGGATAACATAGAGGAAGATCATTTCAAAAAGGAAAGGAGAAAATATTATGGGACTTATTAAAGCAGGTATGGGTGCTCTTGGAGGTACTTTTGCAGATCAATGGAAGGAATTTTTTTACTGTGAATCGATGCCAAAGGAGGTACTCGTTACAAAAGGACAAAAACGTGTCACCGGACGTTCAGCGAACACCAAAGGAAATGACAATATTATCTCGAACGGCTCTGGAATTGCTGTAGCAGACGGACAGTGTATGATCATCGTAGAACAGGGCAAGATCGTAGAAGTCTGTGCAGAACCGGGAGAATTTACTTATGATACTTCTTCCGAACCGTCTATTTTTGCAGGCAGCCTTGGAGAGAGTATCAAAGAAACCTTTAAAACTGTAGGAAAACGTTTTACTTACGGAGGAGATACCGGAAAGGATCAGAGAATCTATTATTTTAATACCAAGGAGATTCTGGAAAATCGCTTCGGAACGCCGAATCCGGTTCCGTTCCGTGTTGTGGATTCCAAGATCGGACTTGATATCGACGTATCGATCCGCTGTTCAGGTGTCTATTCTTACAAGATTGCCGATCCGCTTTTGTTCTACTCTAATGTTTGCGGAAATGTGGAGCAGGAATATTCCAGAGAGGAACTGGATGCTACTCTTAAGACAGAGTTTATCTCTGCTCTTCAGCCGGCATTCGGACATTTGTCTGAACTGGAGCTTCGTCCGAATCAGATCGTGACACATAATACAGATCTTGAAAATGCGATGAATACGGCACTCTCAGAAAAATGGGGCGCACTTCGCGGACTGAAGGTTGTAAGTATTGCCCTTGGATCTGTGACACTTCCGGATGAAGATGCAGAACTTATAAAACAGGCTCAGCGTACAGCGATCATGCGCGATCCTACAATGGCAGCAGCAACGCTGGTCGGAGCACAGGCTGATGCAATGAAGACTGCAGCCGGTAATCAGGCCGGTGCAATGACAGGCTTCATGGGCATGGGCATGGCAATGAATCAGGGCGGCGGTATGAACGCACAGAATTTATTTGCAATGGGTCAGCAACAGCAGGAGCAGCAGGCACAGCAGATGGCGGCGCAGCAGGCTGCACAACAGGCCGTTCAGCAGCCGGCACCGCAGGCAGACGGATGGAAGTGCAGCTGCGGAAACTTTGTTACCGGCAAGTTCTGTCCGGAATGCGGAAGCAAGAAACCGGAACCACAGCCGGCACCGGGTGCATGGAAATGTAAATGCGGAGCCACAGCAACCGGTAAGTTCTGTCCGGAATGCGGATCACCAAAACCGGTAGAGGAAGAAGGATGGACCTGTTCTTGCGGTTCAGTGAATAAAGGAAAATTCTGCCAGAACTGTGGAGCAAAGAAACCGGAAGGCGCACCGCTTTACCGTTGTGATAAATGTGGATGGGAACCGGAAGACCCGACACACCCACCGAAATTCTGCCCAGAATGTGGCGACATCTTTGACGAGAACGACAGACAGTAATTCGCGGGAGAGGAGGGAATTCTATGTTTAGACTCCCATCAGAAAAAGAGGAACATAAGACCACAATCGGTGCTTTGATTTTAAGTATCTTCATTATTATCGCAGGAATCGGCGGCATGATATATACGAAGCATGAAAGCAGTGAGTTTAAGAATTCCACGGATGTTCGAACGCTTCATGCAACCGTTTACAGTTGTGAACAAACGAAAGAAAAAGATGATAAGGGAGACCGAAAAGAAAAATATAAAGTAAGGTTTACTTATGAAATCGATGGAACGACATATGATGATTTTGATACTTACTATAAAGAAATCAGGAAAGGGGATACTGTACTGATCACTGTTTACCGGAACTCTAAAGGAAAATACAAATTGGAACCGGGACCAACTCCGATTTACTTTTTTGCATTTGCTGCAATGATTCCGCTAGGTCTCATTGGTTTCATTGGATTAAGTAAAGATCTTATCAAGTATCACCGGGAAGAAAAAGAGGGTAGAAGACTGTAAGTATGGAAGGAGGGAGTTGCGTGAAGGTACTTTCAGATAAAGCACAAAATAAGGTGATATGTGTATTCTTACTGATTGGTTCGATTGGGCTCGTTGTATATGGAGTTACTCATATTTTTTCCAGTATAGAATATAAACTATCTTCCGATGTTCGTCAGGTAACCGCCGTTGTAAAAGATTATCAGATAAGTGTTAAGACCGATGAAAATGGCGATGAAGATGTAAAGTATCACGCAATTCTGTCCTTTGAAGTGGATGGAAAAACTTATACAGGAAAAGATGTATTTTCCAGAGATATATCCCGGGGGGATGAAGTGACAGAGAAGGCTTACCGGGCTTTGAATGGAGAATACAAGCTTTACACAGGCGATATAGGTGATAACATTACCTCCGTTATGATGATCCCGGCGGGAATCATTATCTCCATATTCCTGATCTATGAAATATTTGGTAAGAGCAAAGAGAAGGAACAAGAGGAACAATAGGTCAACCAGATAGAATGATAGATGAGGAGGGATAAATATGGGATTGTCAGAGGCGATGCTGTTTGCGTTTGCAGCCACCATAATCTGTGCGTTTGCCATTGCTGAGAAAATCATTGACATAGACTTTGAACAGTTTATGCCAAAGAATTTGAAAAAAGCAAAAATGAAAAGAATTCTTGCAAAGCGTGAAACACCGTTGCAAGGGGCAAGGCTTCAGAAGGACATCAAGGATTCCTTTGAAAATGTATTACTTCCACTTGGAAAAGCAGATAAGGGTTATCTTCCAAAGAGAATGGATCTTACATTTCGCAGAAAGATGGTTCATCAGGTGGAACTGCTGGGAAAGCGTAAGCTTTGCCGAGATATCCAGGTGACGGACGTTGTACCACTTCCAAAAAATAATTTCAAAAGATGGAATGATGACGGACGGGAGTGGAGGGAGTCTATCCTGCAATGTAGTTCTTTGGAACGTCTTATTTCTCCTCAATCTGGTAAGACAGTGCATCAGATCTATCGGAAAAACAGTTACCTTCGGATTCTTCAGTCAAGGCATATCCGTCATTCTGACCGTCAGGGTAAGAACAAGGAATTTTATTCCGATAAAGGGACGATCATCTGTCCATCCTGTGGAGCTGAGGTGGAACTGAGCAGTCAGCAAGTTATCTGTCCATATTGTGGCGGTGTGATACAAAGTGAATTCTACGACTGGCAGACAGAGGTATTCGAAATTTATGAGAAAATGGGTGCGAACATGCAATACGGACTATTATTGCTTGCTTACTCGGGCATCATGTTCCTGTGTCTGACCTTGTGCCTTTACCTGATCAAAGACACGGATATTTCTCTTACCATAGGTGTAATTGCTACACTGCTTATACTTCTGGGAATTGCGAAAATTTTTCAATCCAAGGAAGAGAAACAGGAAAAGCTGCCGAAGGAGATCGTCAGATACTCGGAAAATTATCTGAGATCCTGCATCAATGATGCACTTTATAAGGATGTAAACAAGCCGGATCTGATGGATTATGGAATCGGATCGATCATACTTAAAAATGTTGTAAATACAGACAAAACAACAGAAGTCACCGCTACGGCATATGGAAGTGAAACCTACCTGCCTGAGAGTGGAAAACCGTATACAAAGAAAACAAAAACGACACTCGTTTTGCAGAGGGCGAGATATCCAGAAAGAAGGAAGACGGACGGAGCATTTTTCAAGGAAAAAGATTGCCCATCCTGTGGAGCCAATTTCATACCGGATGAACACAATTGTTGTTCCTTCTGTGGTTATAGCTTCCAGGTAGACAATGCCAAATGGGTCGTAAAAGCAACAGGAGAATCATAAACAAGAAAAGAAAATGTCCGGAAATCCGGTATTGGCTGAAAGGAGGATGAATTATGGCAAACAAATGTGCAATCTACGGAGACCGTACAGAATGGATCCGGAGAGCGGACGAAGCACTTGCGGAATTTGATCGACAGGCGCATTAAGAGAGGAGGATTTTTATGGCAGGCTTGCAGGAATATAAATGTCCCTGCTGTGGCGGTGCGATAGCCTTTGACAGTACGATCCAGAAGATGAAGTGTCCGTATTGCGACACAGAGTTCGAAATGGACGCATTGAAGGGATATGATGCCGAACTGCAGGACGAAGAAACAGACAGCATGGAATGGGAAACCGCAGCAGGCGGTGAATGGGGAGAAGGAGAAACGGATGGTTTGCGTACTTATGTGTGTAAATCCTGTGGAGGAGAAATTGTAGGTGACGCAAATACAGCGGCAACATCCTGCCCATTCTGTGATAATCCAATCGTTATGATGGGACAATTCTCCGGCTCCCTGAAACCGGATCTGGTCATTCCGTTTAAACTGGATAAAAAAGCAGCAAAAGAAGGGCTCATGAAGCATCTTACAGGAAAACGTCTTCTGCCGAAGATTTTTAAGGATCAGAACCATATTGACGAGATCAAAGGAGTCTATGTACCGTTCTGGCTATTTGATACCGATGTAGACGCTAAGGTCCGTTATAAGGCAACCAAGATCCGTACTTGGAGTGACAGTGATTACAATTATACCCAGACCAGTTATTATATGGTGCACAGAGGCGGAAGTGTTGGATTTGAATAAGTTCCGGTAGACGGTTCTACAAAAATGGCGGATGATCTGATGGAATCCATCGAACCGTTTAACTGTGGGGAGGCAGTGGATTTCCAGACGGCTTATCTGGCCGGTTACCTGGCAGATAAGTATGATGTGACTGCAGAAGAAAGCATTGACCGGGCGAATGAGCGTGTGAAAAAATCTACGGAGCAGGCATTTGCCGAAACAGTCATTGGTTACGATACTGTAGTAGCTGAAAATACCAGTGTACAGTTCCATGGCGGAAAAGCCAAGTATGCTTTATATCCGGTGTGGCTTTTAAATACCACATGGAATGGTAACAAATATACATTTGCAATGAACGGACAGACCGGAAAATTCGTCGGCGACCTGCCGGTAGATAAGGCGGCAGCAACTCGTTGGACACTGATACTGGCGACCACGTTCACGGCAGTAACCTACGGTGCAGCAACACTTCTGCACTTTCTCGGACTGTTTTAGGGGGGTGACGGAATGAAAAAGAAAATAATATCACTTCTGCTTGTTCTGGCCCTTTGCCTGGGGATGACGTTTTCGGTTTCAGCCGAAGATGCAGAAGGATTTGCAAATGATTATTGTCGTGTGCAGGACATGGCGGGACTTATGACGGATAGTGAGGAAGCAAAATTAAATGACATACTTGATGAACTGAGTATCCGACAGAAAATGGATGTTGTCGTTGTGACAACAAATACGCTGGATGAAAAAACGGTGCAAGAATACGCCGATGATATTTATGATTACGGAAACTTCGGATATGGACAGGATAAGGATGGAATCCTTCTTCTCATTAGTCTGGGAGAAGAGAATGACTGTTATATTTCAACCTGTGGTTACGGAATCACAGCTTTTACCGATGCAGGGATCAAATACATTTCAAAAGAAATGACGAGTGATCTGAAGGATGGAAATTATTTTTCGGCATTTCAGACTTTTTCAGAGCTGTGTGACAAATTCATTACACAGGCAAGAAACGGAAAGCCGTATGACAGGAAAAGTCTTCCAAAGGAGCCATTATCCCCAATCTGGATTCTGATCTCCCTTGGGGTAGGAGTTGTTCTGTCACTTATCATTGTCGGCAGGATGAAGGCACAGCTTAAAACGGTTCGTTTTCAGGCGGCAGCAGGCAGCTATGTAAAAGACAATAGTCTGGATATTACAGAAAGCAGAGATATGTTCCTTTATGAAACTACTTCGAAAACGGCGAAAGAAAAGAAGAGCTCTTCCGGCGGCAGCAGTACACATACTTCTTCATCAGGAAGAACCCACGGTGGCGGAGGCAGCAAATTCTAGGGAAAATACCTCCTGTCATTAGTTTTAGATTGGATTTTTGCGTTGACGGTAAGCTGGAAAATGTGCTATACTGTATCACATAATGAGCAAAGAAGGAGGATATTACAATGAAACACATTAAAACATTGAATACACAGACTCTGAACAATACAGTAAAGAAGGGCGGATGCGGAGAATGCCAGACATCCTGTCAGTCAGCATGCAAGACTTCTTGTACAGTAGGAAATCAGACTTGCGAACACAGCAAATAAGAGATATTTGTAAGTGTAGTGAATAAGTATGACAAGCAGGCAGCGGCTTTAAAGCCGCTGTCATTTGACGTATGAGGAAAAATTTGAAAAATAAGGATAGAAAGGGGTACCGGTTGTGATTCATCAGTACCAGAACAATGGATATAATATTGTACTTGATGTCAACAGCGGATGCGTTCATGTAGTGGACGAGCCGGGGTACGAAGTTATTGCATGTCTGAACCGTATGAACGAGAATCAGACAGTGCAGACGCTGAAAGAAGAAAGTACATGGAACCAGCTGAAAGATGAGCTGGAAGGGAAATATTCCGAAGAAGAACTTAGAGATATATTGGATGATGTGACAGAGCTGACTGCAAACGGACAGCTTTTTGTTGTTGATACATATGAACCTTTTATCGGGGAGGTTATCAAGCGTAAGACGGTTGTGAAGGCACTCTGCCTGCATATCGCACACGACTGCAATCTTGCCTGCAAATACTGTTTTGCAGAAGAAGGAGAGTATCACGGAAGAAGAGCGCTTATGACTTATGAAGTTGGTAAGAAAGCCCTGGATTTCCTGATCGCCAATTCCGGAACAAGAAGGAATCTGGAAGTTGATTTCTTTGGCGGGGAGCCGCTGATGAACTGGCAGGTTGTCAAAGACCTGGTCGCATACGGAAGAGAACAGGAGAAGCTTCATGACAAGCACTTCCGTTTTACTGTAACTACGAATGGTGTACTTCTGAATGATGATATCCAGGAGTTTATCAATAAAGAAATGGACAATGTAGTCATCAGTCTTGATGGACGTAAGGAAGTAAATGACAGAATGCGTCCTTTCAGAAACGGAAAGGGAAGCTATGATCTGATCGTACCGAAGTTCCAGAAGCTTGCTGATTCACGTAATCAGGAGCGCTACTATATCCGCGGAACATTTACCAGAAACAATCTGGATTTTTCAGAGGATGTAAAGCATTTTGCAGAGCTTGGCTTCAAGCAGATGTCGATCGAACCGGTTGTCGGGGATGAATCTGATCCGTATGCAATCCGTGAAGAAGATCTTCCGCAGATCTTTGATGAGTATGACAAGCTTGCAAGATATATCATCGAGAAAGACAAAAAGGGAGAAGGATTCAATTTCTTCCACTTCATGATCGACCTGGAAGGAGGACCTTGTCTGTACAAACGTCTGTCCGGATGTGGTTCGGGAACAGAATACCTTGCTGTTACACCATGGGGGGATTTTTATCCGTGTCATCAGTTTGTAGGTGATGAAAATTTCCTGATGGGAAATGTAAACGAAGGAATTACAAGACCGGAGATCGCAGATGAGTTCCGTTGCTGCAATGTATATACCAAAGAAAAATGCAAGAAATGTTTTGCAAGATTCTACTGCAGTGGCGGGTGTATGGCAAACGCATACAAGTATGCAGACGGATTAAATGATTCTTATGATCTGGGCTGTGAGATGGAACGTAAGCGCGTAGAATGCGCGATTATGATAAAGGCTGCAATGGCAGACGAAAACTAAGAAAGGGACTTGGACATGAAGAAGAGTAAAGGAATAGTAAGCCTTGTTCTGATTGCTGCACTTTTAGGACTTCTTGGATTTACCTGCTGGCAGGGATTTGGTTCCTCCCACACAGGTTCTGCAAGAAATATCAATCTTGGTCTTGACCTTGCAGGTGGTGTCAGCATCACTTATCAGGCAAAAGACAAGAATCCTTCCGCAGAAGATATGAAGGATACCATCTACAAGCTGCAGAAGCGTGTAGAGCAGTACAGCACAGAGGCGAGTGTATATCAGGAAGGGGACGACCGGATCAACATCGAGATCCCAGGTGTATCCGATGCCAATAAAGTTCTGGAAGAACTCGGCAAACCAGGATCACTGGTATTTCAGGATGCAGATGGCAACACCGTTCTTGAAGGAACAGATGTTAAAAATGCAGAGGCCCAGACGCAGGAAAACTCTACGACTAAGAATAAAGAATATGTTGTAGCTCTGCAGCTTACCAAAGAAGGAACAACCAAATTTGCAGAAGCAACAGCAGCAAATGTAGGAAAACAGATTTCCATTATTTATGATGGACAGACAATCAGTTCACCAAGAGTTAATCAGGCGATCGAAGGCGGAGAAGCCGTTATCACAGGGATGTCAAGTTATGAAGAAGCAGACAATCTTGCAGCTACCATCCGAATCGGTGGACTTTCTCTGGAACTGGAAGAACTTCGCTCTAATGTAGTAGCTGCACAGCTCGGAGAAGAAGCAATCAGCACAAGCTTAATGGCTGGTGCCATCGGACTTGCCATCATCTTCGTATTTATGTGCTTCGTATATCTGCTTCCGGGACTTGCAGCAGGTCTTGCACTTCTGATCTATACAGGACTGATCCTGGTGCTTTTAAATGCATTCAATATCACGCTTACCCTTCCGGGTATTGCAGGTATTATTCTTGGAATCGGTATGGCGGTGGATGCTAACGTTATCATTTTCGCCCGTGTGCGTGAAGAAGTGACAACAGGTATCAGTGTTAAGACTTCCCTGAAGAATGGTTTCCACAAAGCAATGTCTGCGATCGTTGACGGTAACGTAACAACTCTGATCGCTGCAGCTATTCTCTGGTTCAAGGGTTCAGGTTCTGTAAAAGGATTTGCACAGACACTGGCACTTGGTATTGTTGTGTCAATGTTTACGGCACTTGTTATTACCAGAATCATCATTTTCTCTCTGTATGCGATTGGTCTTCGTGATGTGAAATTTTATGCGAAGAAATTCAAAAAAGAAAGAAAAATTATCGACTTCCTCGGAAAGAAAGCCATTTTCTTTGCAATATCAATTGCTGTGATCGCAGCAGGTTTTGTAACAATGGGAGTCCAGTCGGGAAAAGGTGAAGGTGCGCTGAACTACAGCCTGGAATTCAAGGGCGGTACGGCTACAACCGTAACATTTGATAAAGATTACTCGATCAAAGAGATTGATTCAAAGATCGTTCCGGTTGTAGAAGATGTGACCGGAGATCACAATGTACAGGCACAGAAAGTAAAAGACAGCAATCAGATCATCATCAAGACACAGACGCTGAATCTTGACGAAAGAGAAGCACTTAACAATGCGCTTGCTGATAAATTTGGTGTAGACACATCGACAATTACAGCAGAAAATATCAGTTCTACGGTAAGCTCCGAGATGAGACAGGATGCGATTATTGCAGTTATCATTTCAGCGATCTGTATGCTGATCTATATCTGGTTCCGGTTCAAAGATGTACGTTTCGCATCAAGTGCGGTTCTTGCTCTTTTACACGATTTGTTATTTGTGCTTACATTCTATGCACTTGCAAGAACATCTGTCGGTAATACATTTATCGCATGTATGCTGACAATCCTTGGATATTCTATCAATGCGACGATCGTTATTTTCGACCGTATCCGTGAAGAGCTTCGGGTCATGAAGAGAAACGATGATCTGAAAGCGCTTGTAAACAGAAGTATCACTTATACACTGACAAGAAGTATTTACACAACATTTACTACATTTGTCATGGTAGCGGTTCTTTATATCATGGGTGTAAGCTCTATTAAAGAATTTGCAGCACCTCTTATGGTTGGTATTGCAGGTGGCGGATATTCATCTGTATGTATCACCGGTGCATTATGGTATGTAATGAAAACAAAAATCGGCGGCAAAAAAGCAGCGAAAAAGAAATAATTGACAGAAAATGAGGTGTCGGGGGAGAATCCTCCGGCACCTTTGTATTATCTGATTACCAAAGAAAGGAAAAGAGAAAATGGAGAACTGGGTACTTCTGAGAAAAGGAGCGGATTTTCAGCATATCAGTGAGAAATTCCATATCAGTCCGCGAGTGGCTTCCCTAATAAGAAACCGGGATGTGATCGGGGATGATGCGATCGAGAAATATTTAAACGGTACGATCGCCGATCTGTACGATGGAATGCTGATGAAGGATATGGACAAGGCAGTAGCGGTTCTTGGAGAAAAGATAAAAGAAAATGCAAAAATCAGGATCATCGGAGACTATGATATTGATGGAATCCAGTCGACCTATATTCTTCTGGAGGGATTCCGGATGCTCGGAGCTGATGTGGACAGTGACATTCCGGATCGTATGAAGGACGGGTATGGTCTGAACCGGAACCTGATCGACCGGGCGCTGGAGGCCGACGTGGATACGATCATTACCTGTGATAACGGGATTGCGGCGGCAGAGGAGATCGCCTATGCAAAAAGTATGGGAATGACGATTGTGGTGACGGATCATCATGAGGTCCCGTATACGGAAATTGGCGCGGGACGAAGATATATTCTGCCGGAGGCAGATGCGGTTGTGGATCCGAAGCAGGAGGACTGTACTTATCCGTTCAAAGGGCTGTGCGGGGCTGCGGTTGCTTACAAGCTGGTGGAGGCTCTGATGGAAGCCATGGGAAAAGATGCGGAAGATGCAGATTATCTGATGGAAAATGTGGCAATCGCAACGATCGGTGATGTTATGGATCTGGTGGACGAAAACCGTATTTTCGTTAAACAGGGACTGGATATGCTGAAACGGACGGAGAATCTGGGACTGAAGGCGCTGATGGAATGTACTGGTGTGAATGTAGATAAGCTGTCTTCGTATCACATTGGATTTGTGATCGGTCCGTGTATGAATGCCAGTGGAAGACTGGATACAGCAAAGCGTGCCCTGGAGCTTCTGGAGGCAAAGAAAGTGGCGGAGGCGGATCTGCTGGCAGGTGATCTGAAAGCACTCAATGACAGCCGGAAGGATATGACGGCGCAGGCGGTAGAAGAGGCGTTTGTCCAGGTGGAGAACAGTGAACTTAAGGATGCAGACGTGCTGGTGGTCTACCTGCCGGAATGTCATGAAAGTCTTGCCGGGATCGTGGCAGGAAGGATCCGGGAAAAATATTACCGTCCGGTCTTTGTGCTGACGAAGGGCGCGGAAGGTTTAAAGGGCTCAGGAAGATCGATCGAGACCTGGCACATGTATGAAGGACTGAACCGGGTAAAGCATCTGTTGTCAAAATTTGGCGGGCATAAGATGGCGGCAGGTCTCTCCATGCCGGAGGAGAATCTGGAACAGTTCCGTAAGGAGATTAACGAAAAATCCGGGATTACACCAGAGGATCTGAATGAAAAGATTGCCATAGATATGCAGCTCCCGTTTGAATGTGTCAATGAAAAATTTATCGGAGAGCTTGCGGTTCTGGAACCATTTGGCAAAGGAAATGCACGTCCGATCTTTGCAGAAAGACAGGTACAGGTGGAAAGTGCGAGAATCCTTGGTAAGAATAAAAATGTGCTGAAGTTGCAGGTGAAGGATCTTCACGGTACAAGGATGGATGCCATGTATTTTGGAGATGTGAATACCTTTGTGGAATATGTGCGTGAAAAATTTGGAGATATTGCCTGTGAGTGTCTGCTACGCGGACATGGGCATGGAATTGTTATGGCATTTACCTATTATCCTGATATCAATGAGTATCAGGGAGTCCGTACGCCACAGATTGTGATCCAAAATTATAAATAATTTGAAAAACAGCAATTTTATGCTATACTAATAGATATTGCATATATTTGTAGGTAAGGTGGAGAAGAAAGATGAAAAAACTTGAAGAATATGTTGTCAGCATTCCGGATTATCCGGAAAAAGGAATTATTTTCAGAGATGTAACCAGCATTCTTGAAGATCCGGAAGGGCTTCAGCTTTCCATTCGGGAACTGCAGGATAAGCTTGAAGGCATGGATTTCAACATCGTGATCGGACCGGAGTCCAGAGGATTTATTTTTGGAATGCCGATTGCATATAATCTGCAAAAAGCATTTGTGCCGATCCGTAAAAAAGGAAAGCTTCCTTGCGAGACAGCATCGATCAAGTATGATCTGGAATATGGAAGTGCAGAGATCGAGATCCACAAGCGTTCGATCAAACCAGGAGACAAGGTTGTGATCGTAGATGACCTGATGGCAACAGGCGGTACGGCAGAAGCAATGATCAAACTGATCGAAGGACTTGGCGGTGAGGTTGTAGAAGTTCTCTGCCTGATTGAACTGATGGGATTAAAAGGACGGGAAAAACTGAAAGGATACAAAGTAGATTCCGTAATCCAGTATCCTGGAAACTAATGAGAAAGAAGGGAAGGCTATGGCAGATGATATCGGAATCCAGCAGGAGATGCTGATCGAACCAACACATAAAAAACTGGAGATCGTAGATGGTCATGCGGTAAAGGATGTGGAAGATTATCAGAATCCGGAACTGCTCTATAAAAGTCTGATCAAGCGAGTCAGAAAGTACCATCCTTCGGCGGACGTCTCTATGATCGAAAAAGCATATCATATTGCAAGAGATGCGCATAAAGGGCAGACACGGAAATCCGGAGAAGAGTATATTATCCATCCTCTGTGGGTAGGAATCATTCTGGCACAACTGGAGATGGACAAAGAGACGATCGTTGCCGGCATCCTTCATGATGTGGTAGAAGACACGGTGATGACGGACGAAGAAATCCGTCAGGAATTCGGAGATGAGGTGGCTCTTCTGGTAGACGGTGTCACAAAGCTGGGACAGCTTTCCTATTCAGCGGATAAGCTGGAGGTCCAGGCTGAGAATCTTCGTAAGATGTTCCTTGCGATGGCAAAAGATATCCGTGTTATCATCATCAAGCTTGCCGACCGTCTGCACAATATGCGTACCCTGCAGTATATGCGACCGGAGAAGCAGTTGGAAAAAGCAAAAGAAACCATGGATATCTATGCTCCGATTGCACAACGGCTTGGTATTTCCAAGATCAAGACAGAGCTTGATGACCTGGCACTCAAATATTCCCAACCGGAGGTTTTTAACGATCTGGTAAAGCAGATCAATGCAAGAAAAACGGAAAGGGAAGAATTTGTCCAGCAGATCGTGGATGAGGTTTCCACGCATATGAAGAATGCGAACATTGATGCAGAAGTGAACGGACGTGTGAAGCATTTCTTCAGCATTTATAAGAAGATGGTGAACCAGGATAAGACGGTGGATCAGATCTATGATCTGTTTGCAGTCCGTATTATCGTAGATTCTGTAAAAGACTGTTATGCGGCGCTTGGAGTTATCCATGAGATGTATACACCGGTACCGGGACGTTTTAAAGATTATATCGCAATGCCGAAGGCAAATATGTACCAGTCTCTGCATACGACTCTGATGAGTTCGATCGGTCAGCCGTTTGAGATCCAGATCCGTACAAAAGAGATGCATAAAACTGCTGAATACGGTATTGCGGCACACTGGAAATATAAAGAGTCTGAAGATGGAAAGAAGAGCGTTGAAGCGAAGGAAGAAGAGAAACTGAGCTGGCTTCGTCAGATCCTGGAATGGCAGCGAGACATGTCAGATAACCGGGAATTTCTGAATCTTCTGAAAGGAGACCTGGATCTATTTGCAGAGGATGTATACTGCTTTACACCGAACGGAGATGTCAAGAACCTGCCGAACGGTTCTACGCCGGTTGACTTTGCCTATGCGATCCATACTGCGGTCGGCAACAAGATGGTAGGTGCCAGAGTCAATGGCAAGTTGGTTAATATCGATTACAAGATCCAGAACGGGGACCGAATCGAGATCCTGACTTCGCAGAACTCCAAAGGACCGAGCCGTGACTGGCTGAGTATCGTCAAGAGTACCCAGGCGAAGAACAAGATCAACCAGTGGTTTAAGAAAGAATTCAAAGAAGAAAATATTGTACGTGGTAAGGAAATGCTCGCCACGTACTGTAAGGCAAAAGGATTTGTACTCTCGGATCTGATGAAACTGAAATATATGCAGATCGTGCAGGAAAAGTACGGTTTTAAGGACTGGGATTCGATCCTTGCAGCACTTGGACATGGCGGATTGAAGGAAGGGCAGATCGTCAACCGTCTTGCAGAAGAATACAGTAAGGATCACCGAAAAGAACTGACCGACGAAAGTGTTCTGGAAAAGGTTGCGGAAGCGGCAAAGAACAAGGTGCATATCACCAGATCCAAGAGTGGTATCGTGGTCAAGGGAATCGACGATATGGCAGTGCGTTTTTCCAGATGTTGCAATCCGGTGCCGGGAGATGAGATCGTTGGCTTTATCACCCGCGGACGCGGAATGTCGATCCACCGGACGGACTGTGTCAATATCATTCATCTGTCAGAAGCGGAAAGAGCGCGTCTGATCCCGGCAGAATGGGAAAAACCGGAGGAAGGTACAGATACCGGAAGCTATCTGGCTGAGATTAAGATGTACGCGAATGACAGGCAGGGACTTCTGATGGATATGTCTAAGGTGTTCACGGAGATGAATATTGATGTGAAGTCTATGAATGTAAGAACCAGCAAACAGGGAACAGCAACAATCGAAGCCGGATTTATTGTCCGGGGAAGAGAGGAGCTTGGAAAAGTGATCGGAAAGCTCCGGCAGATCGTCGGCGTGCTGGATATAGAACGAGCAGTGGGGTAAAAAGAAATGAAAATCGAAAAATTTGTAACAGGAATTATCAGTACCAATTGTTACATTGTTACTAATGAAGAAACAAAAGAGACCGTGATCGTTGATCCGGCAAACCTGTCAAAAGCGATGATCGGTTATATCGAAGAGGAAGAGCTTGTAATTAAGGCAATTCTTCTGACTCATGCGCATTTTGATCATATCATGGGAATCGATAAAGTGATCGACCGGTATGGAGAAATGCCGGTTTACGTAGAAGAATCCGATCTGGAGCTTCTTCACACACCGTCTATGAATGAGTCAACGGTATATACAAATGGCTATAGCTACCTGGGTGGAGACGTGATCCATGATGGAGATGTGCTTCATCTGATCGGAGAAGATTTCCGGGTGATCCATACACCGGGACATACCCAGGGCGGCGTATGCTACTATGTAGAAAAAGAGGGAGTACTTTTCAGTGGAGATACATTGTTCTGTTGTTCAGTCGGAAGAAGTGATTTTGCAACCAGCAGCACTTCTGCACTGATTCGTTCGATCAAGGAAAAGCTGTTCCTGCTTCCGGATGAAACAAGGGTATTCCCGGGACATATGGGCGCAACAACGATTGGCAACGAAAAAGTGAACAACCCGTATGTATAGAGGAGCAGAGAAATGATTCGGATCAGCTGTAAGAATGAACGTTTTACCTACGACATGTATCATATCGTAAAGTCATTTCTTCCTGATGCCGAGATCAGCCAGAAGGTAGATCCAGAACAGGAACTTCTGATCGAGATGACCGCAGAAGAGGAACCGGATCTGGAAGAGCAGGCATGTGATAAAAAGGTCCGGTGGACCTTTTTTCATTGCAGGGAGGCTGAAATCGCAGACATCAGCGAAAAAAGAGAACAAAAGCGTTATATCAATAAAAAATTATATCAGACCCTGGTCAAAAAGACCGGAGAAGAACATGCATGGGGGAATATGACAGGTGTCCGCCCCACAAAGATGATCATGGAAAGACTGGAAGAAGGTTCTTCTGAGGAAGAAATCATCCGGTATATGCATGATACCTATGTGGTAAGCGAGAAAAAAGCAATGCTTGGTATCGAGATTGCAAAGCGGGAAAAAGCCCAGCTTGACAAGCTGGATTATGAAAATGGATACAGTCTTTATATCGGAATTCCGTTCTGCCCGACAACCTGCAGTTACTGCTCCTTTACTTCTTATCCGGTTGCAAAATGGCAGGATCGGATGGATGAATATGTAGATGCACTTTTAAAAGAGCTTGCATTTATTGCAGAGGTTTCAAAAGAAAAGCATCTTAATGCGATTTATATGGGAGGCGGTACGCCGACAACCCTGAGTGCACAGCAGATGGACCGGGTTTTGAGTTTCTTGGAAGAACATTTTTCTTTTGAACATCTGAAAGAATATACGATCGAAGCCGGAAGACCGGACAGTATTACTGAGGACAAGCTGCGAGTGATCCGAAAGCATGGAGTTGGCAGAATTTCCATCAATCCACAGACCATGCAGCAGAAGACACTGGATGTGATCGGAAGACGTCATACAGTGGAAGATGTAGTCCGCATTTTCCATCTGGCAAGAGAACTGGGATTCGACAATATCAATATGGATCTGATCGCAGGTCTTCCGGGAGAACATCCGGAGGAGATGGAAGATACTCTTCGTCAGATCAAAGAGCTTGCACCGGATAGTTTGACGGTCCATGCACTTGCAATGAAACATGGTTCGAGACTGACACGCGAACGGGCTGCAAGCACAGAAAAACAAAATTACAAACAGATGGCAAGAGAGCTGGAAGAGATGATCGATATGGCACGTAAGGCGGCCGGTGAGATGGGACTTTATCCGTATTATCTCTACAGACAGAAGAATATTGCAGGAAATTTTGAAAATGTAGGTTACGCAAAGGTTGACAAAGCGGGAATTTACAATATACTGATTATGGAGGAAAAGCAGTCCATCGTTGCTGCCGGTGCAGGCGCATCGACTAAGGTGGTGCTTCCGTATGAGATTCCGGCGCCCGGAAGTAAAAACGGGCGGATGACGAATCTGATAAGAATAGAAAATGTCAGAGATGTGGGAGAATATATTTCCCGTATCGATGAGATGATAGAGCGAAAAGGAGAATGGTTATGGCATTAAAGAAAAAACCGGTTACCGGCATGAAAGACATGCTCCCGAAAGAAATGGAAATCAGAGATTATGTGATCCAGATGATCAAGGATACCTATAAGACATTTGGATTTACTTCCATAGAGACACCGTGTGTGGAACACATTGAGAACCTGTGCAGCAAACAGGGTGGCGACAATGAAAAACTGATCTTCAAGATTCTGAAGAGAGGGGAAAAACTGAAAATTGCTGAGGCAAAAGAAGAGATCGATCTGGTAGACGGAGGACTTCGTTATGACCTGACAGTTCCGCTTGCAAGATACTATGCAAATCATGCAAATGAACTGCCGTCACCGTTTAAGGCACTTCAGATTGGCAATGTATGGAGAGCAGACCGTCCACAGAGAGGACGTTTCCGTCAGTTCATGCAGTGCGATATCGATATTTTAGGTGAGCCGGGTAATCTTGCAGAGATCGAACTGATCCTTGCAACTACGACCATGCTTGGAAAGATGGATTTCCACAATTTTACGGTATGTATCAATGACCGTAATATCTTAAAGGCGATGGCTGCATTCAGTGGATTTAAGGAAGAAGATTTCGACGAAGTATTTATCATCCTTGATAAGATGGATAAGATCGGCAAAGAAGGCGTAGGCGAAGAACTGGTTGAGATGGGTTATACAAAAGAAAATGTAGATACTTATCTTGGACTCTTTGATGAGATCAACCCGGATGTTGATGGAATCCGTTTCTGCAAAGAAAAGCTGGCAGGATTCCTTGATGAGAAGACAGCTGACAGTATGGAAATGATCATTTCCAGCGTAGAAAGTGCAAAAGAGGCAGATTTCAAAGTAAAATTTGATCCGACGCTGGTACGTGGACAATCTTACTATACAGGAACCATTTTTGAAGTAACGATGGATGAATTTGGCGGCTCTGTTGCAGGTGGCGGACGTTACGATAAGATGATCGGTAAATTCACAGGGCAGGACACACCGGCATGTGGATTCTCAATCGGATTTGAGCGTATTGTCATGCTGCTTCTGGAAAATGGATATGAGATTCCTTCCAAGCGCCAGAAAAAAGCATATCTTCTTGAAAAGAATATGCACAAGGAAGGCATCCTCAAAGTACTTGAGATGGCAAAAGCTGACCGCGCAGCCGGGAAACAGGTTCTGGTGGTCAATATGAAGAAGAACAAGAAATTCCAGAAGGATCAACTGATCGCAGAAGGATATGAAGATATCACAGACTGCTACAAAGATTCCGTTATGGATTTATAAGGAAAGAGAAACGCAGGAGGATAAATTAGAATGGCAGAGTCAATGACAGGACTGAAAAGAACACATCGGTGTGCAGAGCTTTCAGAGGCAAACATCGGTGAAAAAGTAACCATCATGGGATGGGTACAGAAGAACAGAAATAAAGGTGGACTGGTTTTTGTAGATGTACGTGACCGTTCCGGACTGATCCAGGTTGTTTTTGAAGAGGGAAGTACAGATAAAGCGCTTCTTGAGAAGGCAGCAAAGCTTAGAAGTGAGTTTGTTGTAGCAATCGTGGGAACTGTTGAAAAACGTTCCGGTGCAGTTAATGAAAATCTTGCAACAGGTGCGATTGAGATCAAACCGGAAGAACTCAGAATTTTATCTGAATCTGAGACACCTCCGTTCCCAATCGAAGAGAATTCCAAGACAAAAGAGGAAGTACGTCTGAAATACCGTTTCCTCGATCTTAGAAGACCGGACATCCAGAGAAACCTGATGATGAGAAGCCGTGTGGCTACCCTCGCACGTCAGTTCATGGCAAAAGAAGGATTCCTTGAGATCGAGACACCGTTCCTGATCAAGAGTACACCGGAAGGTGCAAGAGATTACCTGGTACCGAGCCGTATTCATCCGGGAAGCTTCTATGCACTTCCGCAGTCACCGCAGATCTTCAAACAGCTGCTGATGTGCTCCGGATATGACCGCTATTTCCAGATCGTAAAATGTTTCCGTGATGAAGACCTTCGTGCAGACCGTCAGCCGGAATTTACACAGATGGATATGGAACTTTCTTTTGTAGATGTTGATGATGTCATTGATATCAATGAGAGACTGCTTGCACATCTGTTCAAAGATGTACTGGATATCGATGTACAGCTCCCGATTCAGAGAATGACCTGGCAGGAAGCAATGGACAGATTCGGTTCTGATAAACCGGATATCCGTTTCGGCATGGAGCTGGTTAATGTGACAGAGACTGTCAAAGACAGCGAATTTGTTGTATTTAAGAATGCGATTGAAGCAGGCGGAACTGTCCGTGGTATCAACGCAAAAGGCCAGGGTGGCATGGCCAGAAAGAAGATCGACAAGCTGGTTGATTTTGCAAAAGGTTATGGAGCAAAGGGACTTGCTTATATTGCAATCCATGAAGACGGAACTGTCAAATCTTCTTTCTCAAAATTCATGACGGAAGAAGAGACAGCAGCGCTGATTAAAGCGATGGCTGGAGAGAATGGAGACCTTCTTCTCTTTGCGGCAGATAAGAATAAAGTTGTATGGGATTCTGGATTTTTATGTTTCTGATGACTCTGTGGATGTCTCTTACCATGATTGGCTTTGGAAGATATTTTCAGAAAAAAGCCCCAAAAGAGATTAATGCGGCGTTTGGCTATCGCACAAAGAGGTCTATGAAAAACAGAGATACATGGACATTTGCCCACAACTATTTTGGAAAACTCTGGCATATTTGCGGAAGTATATTACTGCTACATTCCATTCTTGTCATGCTGTTCGTAATTGGAAAATCAGAAGATGCAATTGGAACAGCCGGAGGAATTCTCTGCGTGATCCAGATGATTTTTCTGGTAGGACCGATCTGGCCGACGGAAAGGGCGCTGAAGCACATGTTTGACAAGAAAGGGAACAGAAAGCAGGAGGGATAAGGATGGTGAAAATCAGATACGCGGAATACTCCGATAAAGAATATTGGTTTAGTGTTGACCAGCATATGCCGGAATCGGAATTTGAACATAAGGTGCAGACAAAGAGGGCCTATATTCTATGCTTGAACGATAAACCAATCGGACTTTTAAGATATAATCTGTTCTGGGACAATACGCCGTTTTGTACGCTTCTTTTTATCGAAGAAGAGTATCAGAGAAAAGGATATGGAAAACAGCTGATGGAGTACTGGGAGCAGGACATGAAGCGGCAGGGATATGGTATGCTGTTAACATCCACGCAGGTGGACGAAACGGCACAGCACTTTTACCGGAAACTTGGATACAAAGACTGTGGAGGGTTTGTGATTGATATTCCTGCCTATGCACAGCCGATGGAACTGTTTCTGATCAAGGAAATTTAGACAGGATAGGCCCCTAAAAAGGAGGGCAAAAGTGTATGGACAAAATACTGGATGTAAATGAAAAAACATATGAAGTGATCAAACTTCTGGGAAAAGGTAAAGGCGGATATTCCTACCTGGCATCAGACGGGAAACATGAAGTAGTGGTAAAACAGATTCATCATGAGCCGTGTTCCTATTATAGGTTTGGCGATAAACTGGAAGTGGAGATTAGGGACTATAAGCGGTTGAAGGAAATTGGAATAATGATTCCTGAAATGCTGGATGTTGACAGAGAGAAAGAGAGAATTGTAAAAGAATATATTGCCGGAGATACAGTATTTGAAATGGTGAGAAAGGGCTGTCTTCCTGACACTTGTCTGGAACAGGTGAATAAGATGTGCAGGCTTCTCTACAGGGAAGAAATCAATATTGATTATTTCCCGACTAATTTTATCCTGCAGGACGGGATTTTGTACTATGTAGATTACGAATGTAATGCCTATATGGAAGAGTGGAACTTTGAAAACTGGGGAATCAGGTACTGGTCAAAAACACCGGAATTTATCAGGTATGTAGAAGAACAGGAAAAAGTGACCGCTAAGCAGGCAAACTGAAAGGAGAAAGACCATGCTATTTAAGAGAAAAAGATTTGGGATTGTTTTTTTGATCCTGTTGCTTTTGCAGGGATGCAGTAACGGAGGGGATGTAAGTAAAGTACAGATTGATTATGGACAATCTTCGATATATTCGCGGGAAGATATGGATTCTGCAATTCAAAAAATAAAAGAAGAATTCAAAACCTGGAAAGGAGCAAAGCTTCTTTCGGTGTCATATACGGATGATAAACGGGCAGAAGAAGAACTTTCTTATTGTAATGAATTAAAAGATGGTGCGGATTTTAGTGAGTGTATTGTTTTTGAATCTGTTTTTCATTCCCCAAAGAAAGATAGTGGTGCATGGAATCCGGATCAGGATTATACAGGATGGCAATGGTATCTGGCAAGAAGTGGAAAGGAAGACTGGGAATTACTCACATGGGGATACTGATCAATTATATGGCACATGTGAATGGCGGAAAAAGTAAGTCAGATGAAATGAGCATAGATGGAGGCATTTTATGTGTTCAATTTGTGGCTTGGACTGCTGTAAGGAATGTAGCAGAAGAGAAGAATGTGGCGGATGTCAAAAAGTAGACGGACATCCTTTTGGAGGTACCTGTATTGCGGCTGAATGTATTAAACGTGGCGGACAGGAAGAGTTTTTGAAGTTAAAAGATACACTGATTTCGGAATTCCATGCATTATGAATAGAGGGGCTTGAAGTGAAAGAGCTTCATTTATTGAATGGCTTTTTTGTGAATTTGGAATACCCGCTCGCAAATGGTCAGTCTGTAAAATTGCTTGAAGATAAGAAAATCTATTTGGGAAATCAGATCGAAAGGCCTGGTTCGGACCGCTGCTATGGAATTGTTGCGGATGAATCTTACCTGCTTGTATGCGAATATGGCTGCAATGGTACAGATCCTGAAATTATCATATATAAAAAGCGCAATACTGTGTGATGCTTTTGGAATGAATAGTGGGAAATAGGATGGAAAGAGAACATGGATGCAGGATGATATCTGTACCATGTTCTTTTTTGTTCTTAAGCCGGAATTTCTGGTAGGAAAAATAAAGAACAAGTATGAAATCTTTTCCTCCTGGAAATCTTATGAGTAAAAGGATTCAGGAGGCGAATGATGGAATCGATATGGACTCAGACCTGTAATCATCGAGAAAAAAGGCCGGCTTTGGACAGGCAGATAGAGGCGGATGTGGCTGTAATCGGCGGAGGAATGGCGGGGATTCTGACTGCATGGCAGCTGGAACAGGCCGGAGTCCGTACCGTTGTTCTGGAGGCAGATCAGATCGGTCAGGGACAGACGAAAAATACCACTGCTAAAATTACGGTTCAGCATGGATTGTTCTGTCATACATTTCTTGAGAAAAAAGGAGAAGAGACAGCCAGAAACTATGTGCAGGCCAATCAGGAGGCTGTGAAAGAGTACAAAAGGATCATAAAGGAAGAAGGAATTGACTGCGACCTGACAGAAGCAGATTCGTTTGTTTATTCCTCGGACAGAGAAAAATTAAGACAGGAAACGGAAGCGGCGCAGAAACTGGGAATCCGTGCAGAGCTAAAAGAGAAGATCGAAATACCCGTCCCTTGCGCAGGGGCAGTCTGTTTTCCAAACCAGGCGGAATTTCATCCATTAAAATTCCTTTATGCACTGGCAGATACACTGAAAGTGTACGAAGACTCTCAGGTAAAAGAAGTGGAAGACCATCTGGTGAAAACCTCCCAGAAATGGGGTATGAGCTCG